>JGI24021J15306_10002118_pt1 | contig 20902 bp, 15 predicted proteins | sample Ectturendosymbi1_FD_15306 | JGI IMG/M metagenome (IMG submission 15306)
ATATAAAACACCAGCGAAAAATCTTAACACGTTTTTTTCGGGGGGGGGGTGGACCGTGGCCTCTTCAGCCTCATTCTGGCTGCGCCTCTGTTACCACTACAAAAAATCACAGCCAATTATGGCCAAGTTTCTTACAGAGGTGGCCGGAGTCAATTTTTCGGACTCCGACTCCGCTCTTGTTCCAAAATTTTTGAATCCGGGTCCGGGTCTGGCAATTTTTCAAATTTGAGAATCCGACTCCTGTTCATACTCCGGCTGCAATCATCAACCCCACCTTAATTTACCCATGTTTTTACTTAAGAAATGACCACACAGACTACTGTCGACATTGAAAAGTGACTCCGGATCCGGGTCCGAAAGAAAAACTCAGAATCCTGCCTGAGTCGACTCCGGTACCCGGATCCGGTTACACTTCTGGTTTCTTATCATGGATTCTGTTCAGTGATGCCAGCAGTGATGTAGTCGAGAGTGACCGTAACCTTCGAGACCAAGACCTGGTTAAAATTTCGAGACGAGACTGAGACTTCATCACTCCGAGATTGAGACCGAGACTTCAAAATTTGTGCATTTTGCCGAATTAAAAAAAAAATGTCTTCATCACTTCTGACTTGAAATTTTTTCAAATTTCTGGCAATTTTTCGACGTGTTTTGGTTGTTTCTTACCAGCAAATACAACAAACAAAAAATCTTTGAATTATAGGAATTTTAATAAACCATTTCTTTGCAATGTACAAAGTCTCGAGACCTGAAATTTTTGAGACCGAGACGAGACCTGAAACATTCGAGACCGAGACTCGCAAAATGGGTATCGAGACGAGTCTCGAGACCGAGACCAAGTCTCAAGACTCCATCACTGGTTGCCAGCCTTGCAGTTTTCCCACGAATTTGGGCTTGTTTTTTGTGAAGTTGCGGGTTTTTTTAGACTTGCGGGTTGCTTTTTTTGGGCTTGTTTTAATTGAAATTTGCTTGTTTTTTGGGCTTGTCTTATACAGATTTCTCTTTTGCGGATTGCTTTTTTTCAAATTTTATGGCACTTTTGCTGTTTCCATGTACTGCTAAAGGCACATTGGGCGTGTTTTTATGAAAATTTGCTCATTTTGGGCTTGTTTTTTCGGATTTTCCTCCCTGCTCTTTTATCTAATTTTCTCGCTGATATTTCGTTTTGTTGAATTTTCCTGACAACGCATGCTGGGTTTGTTTTTCGATGAAATTACCTATTTTTGGCTTGTTTTTCAAATTTACTTGCTTGTTTTCGCAAAATAACCTGGCATCACTGATTCTGTTCTTATCGTTGACCCGAAAAATTTTGGACGGTTACCATCTTTGTCAGCATCTTTGTAAACTTGTTCAACAGAGCGTAACCAAGCGACGCCAAGCTTGGTTGATGACTTTGTCACTGGTTACGCTCTCATATTTGAGAGTTGCATTGTATCACCTCGTCATAAAAGAACGGACCTTTTTTGTATGATAGTAGCAGTGTTCTCCCAGAATGAATCAAGGAAGTCATTTTTTTGTTGTAGAGTTCATAGGATTTTGTACACTATGTAAGTTAGAGAAACTATCGTGCACTAACCTACTACTAGTAGTTGCAAACTCAACTGTAAGTCACTAACTAAGTGTATAATTGGCTCAAGCTACTGTAAGTCCAGGGTCGGAGCTAGGGGGGTGCCAGGGGGGACCACTGCCCCCCCAAAATTTTGCCTGGCCCCCCAAAAATTTTCCACGTGACGTCATGCCACTGGAGTAGGTCTCTTTCTGAAAGTCCTACACCGACCATGGTCCATTGACAGCTCCCTTTGTTGCAAAACTGGCCCCTCCAGTGTCCCCCCCCAAATATAAATGTCTGGCTCCGCCCCTGTGTAGGTCTATTCAATTTTATTGTGATGTGGCAATGAAGTGCAGTTGATGAGTTATTTTCTGTCTGTATTTGTTTGAAATGTCCTAAAGTAGAAATATATAGTTAGTAGCGCTGCAGTGTGATACAGAAACTGCAATTTCATGAGCAAGCTTTTCTTGCAGATAAGCCCAGTATTTTGCATCTGCATTCAAGATTACTGTGTTCTGTGGTTACGTTTCCTACCTTTATCAAAAAGATATACTTTAATTTGGTGGATTCCTGATTATGGAAATTTTCAAGTAACAACAACAACAACTGTTCAAATGCCAAAGAAGAAAGGAAAAAAGAAAAAGTTAGATTGTGTTTTTTAACTTAAGGCCTTTTATTAGGCTAACTTATGCAATCCAATGGATAGTTTTAGCTTGCATATTAACATGCATCATATGCTGTATTGCACAATAAAACTCTTACAAATATAGACCATTTTTCCAAGTTTAAGATTTGAAGCTTGCTGTGCTGGATGTACATGTGGATGTTTTTTGTGTGGAGTTTCAGCTGTGTAAGAGCTATAAAAGTAGCATTGTGTGAAAAAAACAAGTATTTTTCTTAATTATTATGGCAGTATTTTTCATCATTTGTATCATATATGTGCTTATCACTTCTAAAAAAGATCACTATTCGACTCTGTTTACCTTTTTATTGAATTCACCCTAATTCAAATATCTTTTACACCTTTTTAATTTTTTTGGGGGGTGTACTGCCTTCAAACTGTGATGAGCAGTAGAGAGTAGTTTGTATACAAATTGTATTTAGTTTTTGTTCTCATAAATAAAAAAAGATTTTGTTCAAAGTGGAAGATATAAAAACTAATATTAAGTTCTTCTGTGACAAAAGACTTGCAAAATGTTGTTTCATAATTAAAGAATAAAACTGGCTGATGCTATGTAAGCTAATTGCTCTGCAACATAATTATAATAGGTTGCGGATATAAAATGATGTAACTGGAGTCACAAAAAATGATATTTTATGGTAGTCACCAAGTTCAATCGTTCACATGCTAATATCGGCAGAGCTTCCACGCAACAATCACTTTATTATTCCTTGTTCATGCCACGTATATATATTATTGTTCTTTGTGCACATCCTGTTTGTGGTGAATCACACATTCAACGTAACACCACCAGAGAGGTTGCAACAGTACCATCAATGAATGTATGTCCCACCAGACACACGGTGTAACCAAATAAGGTTGAAAAAACAAGGGTATAAACAGATTACAATAAGTTTAGCAGCAAACATTAATCCAATAAGTGTTGGGCACATGAAAACCAAAATATATTATAATACATAATTATAATATAACATATCCTTTCGTGTAAGTATGGAATTGTAAATCCTGAACTTGTGTTCTTGTCAATTTCATCAAGGAAACACTATCAAATTATTTTTGAATGCATGTTTGAAATCACACTCAGAGCAAGTGAAATCACTTTATTGTACAGCAAACAAGCTCACAGGCACCTTTGCTCAGTGGTCTCCTGCAGTTAAAAACACTCTGTTTCATGCTTATTGTATGCCAATGTATGTTTGGCCATCATGGTGCAATTACACAGTGCACTATTAGATGTCTCCATGTTGCCTACAATGCCTTGCAAATTTTGCATTGCATACCTAGGAATGTAAGTGTATGTCAGCAAAATCTCCATTTTCTTCTCACTATGAAATGTTTCTGTATAACCATGACCAGATGCAGTCGTTGCTGGAGTTTTATTTCAGTGTTTTTTCCTCTTGAAGATTGACTGCATATGACTATACCAACGTATGCCTAGGCTGCTCTGTGTGCATTATGAACAATTTTTTCTTGTTCCTTTTTTTTCTGATGGTTTGTAATAGAATCTGTATGAGTCAAACATATAAATAAAAAATATATAAAAATTGGTTGAGTTTCTATGATGATTTTGATTAAATTGTGCAGCTAAAGTTAGTTTATGAAAGTATATCAAGACATTTTGAAGCAGCACTTGATAAGAAATGCTATCAAAACCAGAAACGTGCATAAGACTTGGTAAATGTTAAATAACTTTGTCAGTTCCAGTGGTGGACTTGGGGTTGGGGGCCCAAGGCAAGGCCAAAAAGGGGTGCCCTCTGATGATGTCATTATGCTCATCCAACCATGATAAGACCTTTTAATCAAGAATAGGAGGGGATATGAGGGCCACCCAAGGATACGTTCCTAAGACTACGGCATGACTGACATAACAGAAAATGCAAAAACGTATTCATGATACACAACTTTAAAAAGACTTGAACGTTGGGAAGACAAAGCTGGTAATACATAAAAGTTAAGCAATAGCAACCTGGAATCACCCCCCACTTCTCTAGTTTTACAGTTGCTGTTAGGTGCTTTTTGAAAGGAAGGCACTTACACGTTACAGTTGCTATTCGGGGCTCCTTTGAAAGCAGGGTAGACATTACAGTTGTTATACTGGAGCCCCTTTGAAAGCGGAGTGTTTACACATTACAGTTGCTATTGGAGACCCCTTTGAAAGTAGAGTACCTACACATTGCAGTTGCTGTGTGGGCTCCTTTCAAAGCAGTACATACACATTACAATTGCTTTTAGAAATCCCTTTGAAAGCAGAGTACATACTTATGATCTGTTTCAAAGTATATTATGTGAATGGATAATAAGTTTTTCACCAAAAATGAAGAAAATCAACACACAAAACACCTTGAGGGGGAGCCCTTGAAAAGGGGGGGCCCAAGGCAAGTGCCTCGCTAGTCTCCCCTTAAACACACCAATGGTCAGTTCATTATATATGTTATGTGCATTCATCATAGTTAAGTGTTTGTGAATTTGTAGTTGCAATCACCAAAGACTTCACACATCCTATCAAAATAAATCTCATAGATAATATCTATAAAGCATTTTAACCATTTTTAAACATATTTTGAAAAGTGCAGAAACATTAAAAAATGTGACATCATCTATTAAATAGCAGTTGCCCTAATGAACATGAACTGTAAAAAACATGCAACTGCTTCTAGGTCAGTGGTTCTGAACAAGGTCCACATGGACCTCAGCGAAAAATCTGAATGTCTCTGTAAGAAATGCCAAAGTTATTTCTTTTAATCCTCAGATGCACAACATAACACAGAACGAGGGGTCCCTAATCTAATATCTATATGAATAGGAGTCCCAAGGGTTAGAAAGGTTAAGAACCACTGTTCTAGTTGTCCCTGTATCACAGAATAATTTTTTTTCAAAATGTTTAAAAGTATGCTAATTTTAGATTTCTAACCTAACTTTTATCTGAGGAATTGTAATATTATCATGAAACATCATTTACTTTGTGTAGTACAATTATAACTGTTGGTCATGCATGTCAACATTTTTAAAGAGTATAGCTTTTATAGATGTTTCTCCTCTAGGAGATCAATTTAGCAGGTTTTTAAATTATACCCAAACTTTCTAGTTTCACAATTTTACTTGCATAAGAAGTGGTCATTACTTAATGCAAGAAAATTTTCAAATCCTTGCATTAGCTCATTTCTTTACTTAAAATTTCAAATATTTCAGGCCAAAAAAGGCATCATCTGCTAAAGGAAGTGATGTTGAGGATCTTAATATTGATGGCGATGGAGCACAGTTGGGCATTGGGAAGAAAAAGATAAAGAAGGTTAAACTTACCAAGGAAGAAAAAGCTGCAGTAAGTTTGTGTAAAAAACAAAATTTTTCCTCAATTTTAAGACAGAACATAACAATATTGCATAGCGGGTAAATGATATGGTGATTGTGGCAATTTAAGGTATCAACCTTATGATATCCAACAATAAAATTTTGTTTGGCTACTCAACATGCCATATGGTGCTTACCAGTTACCACGTAATTGGCTTATTATCACATTGAAAATTGCTTGGGGGTTAAGCAACACTAATTTTGATTTGGCCAATATCACTCTTTCCATGCTTTCTCTTTAAAACCCATGAAATGAATAGTGCAAAAAAGCAATATGTCTTCTAAAAAATCTTTCAAGCGTTCTTATCTAAATATAGTACTAATTAGATGGCAATTTCAAGTAATTCTGCACTTCACATATTTGGAAGCAAACTAAATGGAAGGTGCTCAACCGCAGCTTGGTCTTAACTATAGTAAAATTATTTAGTGTTTGCACTAATGATACCACTCAATGAATGACCACTGCAAGAAACATAGTCTGCTACATGTGCAATGTAACTAAAGCATGTTTACTACCAAAGCCAAATCTTTGACAATGTCTTGATTTTTTTGCTGTTATTTCCTTTTTTCTGAGATGAGCAGTAATGATAATTGCCATTTTTTCAAACATGGAATATTTCCTGTGGAGTTATGTGAAGACAAGAAGTCAATAAAAAGTTTCAAAAATATCAAGCAGTTAGCTCACACCAAGTTGTGAACAAGCCTGGTCAGTGTTTCATTTATGCCACATGACCCTTGGCTGGCCTGTTGTGTAATGAGCTGCCAATAATTTAAGTTTTGGTCAGTGAACAAGCTTATTTTGGGGGGATAGATTTTGTTTTTACAGTAAGCCATTTATAATGGGATGTGACTTAACACAAAAGTTTTATATTGATGTAAATTATAGAAATTGCAATGAAACGCATTGATAACATCATCAAGCAATTTACATAAAATGTTTTCAAATATTTTTTTGAACAGATTCTCTAAATTAAAGTTAACAAATTAAAAAAGTTAATATGTTTGTTCATGTTACAGAGGTGCAATATGAAAATAGATGGCCTATAAAAAATAAGGCCATGATACCTTATGCACAGTTTTGAAAAACAGCAGTAATATTGAAGACAGTGCCTCTGTTAGACTTGTCATATCTAGAATACAATTGATGTAGTACTTAGTTTTTGTTTGAATTTAAGTAAACAGTGCATGCTTTGTGATGCTTTTGTTCCATTAGCTTTCTGGATGTCAATATTACTTTCAAATTTTGAGGTAGTTTTTCTTTATAATATCACATTCAAAAGTCTGGCACAGTGAAAGCTGTAGGGGAAGTGCAGGACCCATGGAACACGGGGACCGAAGAAACATTTATATTATTCCCCAGCTGGTGACCATATTCTGTTGGTATGTGGTTGTGAATATTGTATTAATGGACAACAGTGTTGTCCGTTAGCAGGAAGAATCTGTGTCGATCTGAAAAAAATTTAAGCAGTTTTTTCGTTTTTGGGGCATCAAAGTAAAATATTTGCAATCATTTAGCGATTTCTTTGTCTATCAATAGAAAGTTCCAAACGTTTCCCAGGATAGGTTGGAAGTTAAAAAAATATTTCAGAGAAAATGGGGATGATAGGTTTAGGATGCAGTGTAAAATCGCGCACTTTTTCAAAAATGGGTGTTGATGGGACCCATGGAACGCTGGTGTTCCATTGGTCCCTCAATTTGTAATTCCTTGATTTTGCAAAAGTTTATTGCACAAAAGATAGTCCAACAGAGGTTTATTTACTGCGAACAACTTAAATAAAGTGTTTTATGATGTCAAAAAATCCATTACATTGAATGTGAAACAAGTAGCAAACATTAGATATTCCACTGGCCACTCTACATATTCCACTGGCCACTCTACTGTGTTACCAGAGAAGAGGAATGTGCTCCAAAGGACTATTCTTATCAAAATTAATGTACTCACTGAACATAAAGAAAGCGTGTCTATTTGCATTAAAATGTGCCAAAGTTGACGATAACAACATTAAAAAATAATGGGAGTGGAAACAAATAGCAGTACATTATTAGCTAAGAGAATTTCAAAAGCAGCGTGGGGTCTCAGCCTCAGAAAAGTAGAATCAAGAAGCTTAACACAAACTATGGCTTTTAATCCTGATAATTTAAAACTTTTTTTAACAATTTGAAAACCTTATACAATCGCCCTGAAATTTCATTGGAAATAATCTGGAATTTAGATGAAACTGGGGCAAACACTGCAGATATTTTCTATGTGCATTGAATATAAATGTATTGTAATATAGCCTAAACATTGGTTCCGGAGGCAGACAACCTAAGAGTATGTAAACTTTTGTTTCGTTTTTGTGGTGTTTTTACACAAGTTTTAATAGAATTGTGAGTTTATCTTAGTTTACACATAAAATACGACTTGCAACTAAAACTGTAAACTTTTTGAATGATGCAAATAGAATTTTGTTTAAATGTAGCGAAATAGCATTGGCAAAGCACTCAAATAATTCGCATTTTTCACATTTGTACGTTAAACTGATATATATATAGCAAAAAAAGTTTGGCTGATACGAATTGATTTTTGCTGATAAGTTATTTTTGACAACGAAATGGCATACCCAAAAAATTTGGCAAGCATCATCGAGATTATTGTTGTTTATTATTTATTATAATGAATTGTTCCATCGGTCCCTATGGGGTGTTTTGAAGGTCCCACCGGGGTGGGACTCACGGAACAAAATTGAAAAATTTTCAAACTTAAAAAAAACATGTAAAACATTAATTGATTTTTATAAAACTTGGAATGAACAATTTTGGTCCATAAACCTTCAACTGAACAAAAAGTCAGCAACTTTCGCTGGACAATCAAGGTTCTACGCCCATTTGAAAAAATCCGTTCCATGGGTCCCACACCTCCCCTACTGCACATACTTCTTAGATTTCTTACATTAAGAGCAATTCACTTGAAAATGTGTTGGGCTGTTTCTTGGGAGTTCACTCATTTTGAGTTTTGTGTTTGTATTGCATGCTTGAAGAAGAAACCTTAGTCATGTGTGTTTTACCTTGAGCATGACATAAACAAATTTTTACAAATGATTCTGTGATACAAGCCTACCAGTATTTTTATATAACAGTAAACTTTTGATAGGTTTCATGAGCTGGACTTCTGCGATAAACCTCACAAGATTTTGGTCAGAATTTGGCAGCATAAACCATAGTAAAAATATTTCTTTTGTCACATATATGCAATGCTAGAGACCCCTAACATCCATGCATGTAGCCAAGGACGAATGTGTATGGGTTATGTTGGAATAATTAGCATAAGTGAAAGCGTAAACTGACAGAGAAGCCTACAATGCTAAGAGCAGCTTGGTACAGTACTTGTTTTGATCAAGAAAATTTAAGGGTTCCCGTGCAGAAAGTTTGGTTACTTCATTTTTTTAATTGTTTAAGATGCGTCAGAATAGTAGCAAAATATTTTTGTTGTAAGTTTCATGAACGAAATTTTTTTTTAACAATAAGCCTACATGATCGCGAGGGAATTTAGCTACAGATCATACATAACGAAACACCGATTCTAGTCTGTGAAACTCGAGATATGTCTTCTTTTTTATCAAGGCTAAATTGGCCAAGAAATTGCAGAACTTCATCACCGATGAAGAAGCTTACAGTAAATTTTTGAACAAAGTTGATGCTTGGATGATTCCAAACAAGTCAAGAGTGGAAGAGCTATTTCGAAAATTCGATCCAGAAGACGATGGTGTTGTTTCATTTGATGTGTTTAGATCTGGTTAGTGTTGACTTATTGCACTGATTGTGTGCTAGCGGTGGAGTTTGCAGCATAAGCAGGGATGTATTGGCAATTTTATAGGTGCCGGGGTCCTGCTGGGCATGAAACGTGGCAATTTATAGGTGCCGTAGCTCTGCTGGGCATTTTCGCTTATATTTCTAGGCAACGACCCATCATTCGCTTGTAGAAGTGGCAGAGCGGAGGTCCGTCAGCACTACACCACTAAGCATAAGACTCGTTTGCGTCTTGTAATTTCTGGCAGTCGCAGTTAAGGGTGGCGAAACGAATGTTATACTAGAGTCCGGAGTCCACTCTAGGCGTAACCTACTACCTTCATCAGTGTTTCTCAATTTTTGGGTCTGCATAACATTCGAGTGCGCCACGGAGTTAGAACTAAAATATGTTATAATACAATTACCTAGACATCTAATGGCTACAGCGTGGGAACACTGTGTTCAGCTGAAGGAGACCCACTGACCACCGTAGGGGGACCACTAGCCAACAAACAGTAAAAAGTTGAGAAATGATAGTGGATCCGGATGTGGATGTCTGTAACAAAACCCGAAATCAGCGGAAAACACTCCGAAAACCACAAAAAACAACTTTCTGAAACCATCATGTCCAGATTGTTGCCAAAACCGCCGGCGTACAATAATTTTGAGGCACTGTGTTATTGTTTTAGATCGTTTAACATTGATTTTGGCATCACTTTTTTCATCTTGTCTTAATCTGTAGACAGTTTCGGGGTTCTAGGTCTTGTAAGTCGCTTATACGCTTGTTTTAATATCTACGCTCAGATGTGTATTACGAGAACTGTTCAAAGATTTTCCAGTTGGATGCGAAATATCTGTTTCAAAATGAATGCTGTACAGAAAATGTGGTGTTGCACAATAAAAGTTCCTGAGATTCGATGTAGATCACGGTTACACGAGACTTAAAAAACTGATGTGTTTCCAACCGGCACACGGTACCTGTGTTGCAAATGTAGCTTTGTGTCCCAGTGGCGTAGCCAGCCCAAAAATTTGGGGGAGGAAAATCTTTTGAATCTAAGCGAGCAACAGTATTTTGTTTGGGTCACCACCTCTTCAAGCACAAAATGACAAGATATGCCAGACAACTTGGTGGGGCATGGCCTCCCTGGCTACGCCTATGTTGTGTCCTGCTTTTCTCGCGCTATGAGTTTATAGGACGCGTTGAATTTCACATACAGTTCCCGTTTTTGCGATGTAGGCTTGAATGACCTTTTGTGTCCGGTGACGTCATTGGAAATTCACGCCCTGGCAAAAATACTTGATCCTGGGAGCTCCGGTGCGATTGAGTATTGTGGCTTCGAAAGGGGCATTAGCAATCGCATACTTTCAAGCGGCGATGAAGACTCAGATAACGAAAGACTCATGCCAGACGACTACATTCCCGATATTGTCACTACGCCTCGTGGAAAAAAGACCGATCCGCTCTATGCCAGCGTGCCAAGGTGAAATTGACCGTGTTATTTCTAAAAACATATTTATACCAGGTATGGTAATTTCATGCCAACATAAGCTGTGCTTAAGTGTGGTTCCAAACGTCTTTTGTAAGCCTCACAATTCGGTAACTTGATTTTAGCTAAAAATATTCTATTGTTTTGTGAAACGTTGGTATGTCTTAAGTCCTGAAAATGTTTTTTTTATGTAAGTTTAAACAAAATTTTGTAATGCAACTTCCTTTTGCGGGACAGTTTTTATTTCTTGCCTGTCTTTGTAGTTTTGATTTGATTGTGATGATTCCTTTCCAATTAATAAGAGATGTTTGGGAAAAAGAGGTTACATGTTTTTCTTTTGCTAGGGCTGCATTTTCCAAAGGTCATGCGAATTTTTTGTTTAAAGGGTCATATTGTTAATCTGCATGCGCATGACGTTGTCAACTGATTATATTTCTGAATGTGAAAGTAGCTGTGAGTCTCTTCTCGAGTTTTGTTTTTGATCAAAGCATTGACTAGAAGCCTCTTGGAATGATATTACTCTCAAAATAACAGATACATTGAATTAACGCTACGCCTGGCCGTGTTCGACCATGTTCCAAAACATCCAGCACATTTTCAAATCACCGTTCGGTCAAATATTTCGGTTTCCACCATCTACAAGTTGATTGGTGAAGTTGGTCACGTGACTAGCGGCGAGTTGAATGTGCACGTCAACGCGTAAGTACCAATAGTTGTGTGTGACGCTTTTTTATTTTAACACTGTGAGTGAACACAGCGAGAACTCGATCTGCTCTTATTTGCTGGAACGCATTGGCTTGCGCGCATTTTTTGCGAGTTTTAACTTTCGTTGAACGTTGTAAGCGGGAGACAACACAAAGATAGTATTTCGATATAATTTTGCAATGCCACTCTCATAAGTTGCACGTTGTGACCGCGTTGTAATAGGCAGCCTTGAAACTAAAACAACTTGCGCCAAAAGTGAACTCATCGGAAACCAAAAGTGAACTCATCGGAAAGTTGTGGATATGCTCAGTGGCAGCAAAACCACTTCACTGTTTGCGCACAGACTCATGGAATTGTCTATCTTTTCTGACTTTCAGCTACAACTGAAGTATTTACAGTGTCAGTCGGAGTTAGGACTTTTGAAAATCTGCAGAAGCGATGTGTAAATCAAAATTGCAAGACCTGTAGAATGACCAATATGATCCTAGTGTTGTTGACCCGTTGACAAGGCTAATTTGGAAGTATACTTACAATCGACTGAAAAGAAACAGCGGTACAGGAAGAAATTGATCTTTGTCAAAACTTCTAATGATTCAGATTATGTCCTTTACCCAAGCTTTGTCACGTGCGAGTAACGTTAATCTGAAGCAACCCAAATAAAGTTGTTCAGAACCTACCTCATGAAAAACGTCATGTCGTGGTTTGACGTACATCACACCAAAACATATGACGCAATTCTGATCAACTCTTATTTTGACAATATTAAAAATTCTTCAAAAAGTCACAAAATTTGCAGTCGCACTGGAAGCTTATCACTTTTCAGTAGAAATGCTTTACTTTGTGACTCATGAATGATGACTGTGTTTTATCATTTCAATTAAGAAACTGTGATGAAGAAGCACGTCTTTCCGCGGATTGCACCCTGCAAGAGTGCGGATTCGAAGGCGGACCTGAACGGAAGCCCCAACACTTAACTCTTTACTATAACTACGACGTAGAATACAGCGACTGTCCGTTGCTCAACTGCGATCACTACTTCGGGCACGAGAAGCACCCTCTAAATCCTGTCCTTACAGCGTATCCGAAAAAGACGAAAGGCATAACTGACGATCAGCTCCACAACATTTCCAAGTTAATTTCGAAAATTTGATAGCAGTCAACGGCTGCCGAGCCTTTCAGTGCCCAAAGCTAGTCTGTGGAGCTTTTTACCTTAGGTCTGACGGTGGGTGAAACACCGCGGACATCATAAAGGAAATACCACTTTCTGTTCCCTTTAATCTAAAGTCGTACCCCAGGTTTTGTCCGTCGTTGTGCCTTCGCGGTGTTAGTTTATGAACCGGTTTCGTGCCTTTCTGAACACAGGCCTGCAGGCACAGGGGGCAGTTCACCCAAAGTTTTTGACCTCCCCCCGAATTTTGCTGTGTTCAGAAAACTTTTTTATAAAACATGCAACAAAAACCTTGCCCTACTAAAATTATATTTCCCCCCCAACTTTTATGGGCCTGTTGAACAAAGCAGCGGTGTTTAGTGAAACGTTTTGACTGGTTTCGGAAGGAAAATGACGTTTTTTTGAAACGATGTTTTCACAATGTTGAAAACGTAGCGGGCGCAAAAACTGCCGGCCTGGTGCTTCTCGTTTCTGAGATCCTGGACAGTGCAGTGTAAGGTGCATGTTGTGAGCAGAGCCGTGTTCCATTTCGCGTCATTGGTGCTCATTATTATCAGGTGTTCGGAGAACGTTTTCAGAATCTCAGTGCTTGTTTCGCGTTGTTGGAAATTCTGCTTTCGTGCATTACGGAGAACGAAAGCGCGGGACGTTTTTGTGCAGTGTGAGACGACAGTTTTCCATTCAGTAACCATGCTAGAGAACTTCTTCGCTGTTTGATCAATTTTGATTTTTGTTGCGCTTCGTTTTACCGAAAAACGTACAATTTTTTACCTACGCGCTAGATTTACGGCTACAAGCACTGCTCGCACGAATAGTGATGCAAGGTTATCTAAATAAAAACGCCGTGATGCAAACCAGCCCATGCTTTAAAAAACAGTCTCGACTTTTGCAGCTTAGTTAAGATGGACTTCGTCGCAAGTACATGTTTGGAATCAGCTAGGTCTATTGATGCGACAGTGAAACGTTAATAAGCTGAGCAGTTTTAACGACAATGCTCCTGCACGCTTGTGGAAAAGTGGAATCTGATAAAAATTGTATTGGAAAGATTTTTGGAGAAGTTGTGCAAACTAGCCATTCATTGTTTACACATACAAATCGTAACTTTTGTAAAAAATATTGACGTGTTTAAGATGTAAGCACACATTAATTGTATTCTTCGAAAGAAAAAGCTTCGTAACTGCCTGAATTAGCGAAACTGACTCAATCACGCATTGTGTGAAAGATTGACCTTTGTTTGGCGCCATCTAGCTGCTTCGCTTTTTTGCCGCAGAAATCTAATTTTTTTTAATGGTTTTGAGAAAAGCGCAAGATCCGCCAGAAGAGAAACTTAGGAAAAATTCAAACAAGATATTGGAAATCTAATCTACAAGTTATCGTCAGCTAAATTGTGGTCCGCAAATTGTTTTTTTATTAACCTACGTTTAAAATAAACATTTTCGCACAACTTTAAATTATTCTTGAACAGAATAGGTACTTGTAATCCCTTCGATTCTGTTTACAGCCCTTTGCCCTCGTGTCAGTTTCTCTTAGTCCTATTAAAAATCACTTCTTAGACCAACTGGAGCGTAAGTTTATCACGTGTTTTCTTTGACAGAAATCTCTGCTTGACATGTTCAACCATGATTTTCAATTAAAGTTGCGACAACCCACCTAACAAGTTGTGACCTCCTGCGAGTGCTACAGCCTGCTATATGAGTTGGGATAGTCAGTCGTTTAGCCTTTGGGTGACGGGCAGACCCGATTAATTTCGGCGTTTTGCTGTCATATATGTTGGATTCAATCACCTCCGCATCTGACTTCAAATTGCGCACGGCGGCTTAATCTTTTGACGCACTGGTTTCGAGTACCCGCAGTCCCGTCACCACAGGGGGCTTTGATGGGATTAGCCCCCCAAACAAAGCTCCAACTCCCCCCAAATTGAAATATAAAACACTAAATCAGTGGAGTTTTATCAAATTTTAAAATGTCAAGCCCCCTTATTGAAGAGTTTCTGGCGACGGTTGAGTACACGCCGAAGCAATCAACGCGCTTAAACAGCGTCAAGGTGTGTTGTATCAAACACAAGGTATGTTGTATCAAACACAGAAACGCAACTACAGCAACACATTACGTGCACATGCAAAAAGGAAGGACTAAACACGTTCTGCAAAATAAAATGAAGTTTGGACACGAACGAGTATAAAAAATAAGAGACATCAGACGCGGAGCAACTCAACTTCTATCACGAGGCGGCCCTTCATTGAAGGCGCACGTCCACACGCGTTAACACACGTACCAGCTACAAAAGGTGTGTAAAAGACGTGCCCGAACAACACAGTGGTTTACTGCGTCCACGGCCGCTTGTTCGCGCCTGAGCATGCCCGTGCCAGGTCAGTTTTTCTAAGTCACTGCCGAAGATCACGCAGCGCACGACATGGTCCATGGGCGTTGGAAGGATCTTTTTCCAGGGGCGAAAACTCGAGACTAAGAGAAAAAAACATTTTTCTACTAAAACGTTAATGGGAAAATATCAAATTTCAAAATCCACCTTTCTGACGCCCATGTCAAGGGGGAATATCTGGAGTTTCAGATTTGAGTGCAAAAAAGACGTGGAGATAAATGAACGATATTATAATTTTTCTTCAAAAAATAAATTCACCGGCTTCAATATTTGAAAAAATCCTTCACTACAGTTTCACTAACAGTGCTGGATTTGAAGCGCTACAGAGTTGCCCAACACGCCCATATTAATTTCTTCTGGCAAATTATCGTCACGGTTGGGGGGGTTACAACGTATAAACTCAAAATCTCAGCCCAGTTCTACGCAACTTTCGGAGGTATGACGGTAAAGGCAAAAATTATCGTTGGCCAAGCAGATGTGTGTTCAACAATCTGTTTGTAACCTCGTTTCAAACAAATGTTGCATCAGAATCTTTGGCGCCGAACTCATCGCAGGCGCGGCTATCACTGACTTCCGCGTTATCTGGCAACAACGCCCTGGTTTGCCGTTTGCGAACAGTAATTTTCTCGAACACATTCGACGGATAAAAAAAACATTTGGTTACGGCGCAAGGAAGGTTCGACGCGGTACGATTTAGAGCAAGCGACGCTTTACATGGAACGTCAAAGGAATTCGCGCAAGATGAAGACAGACGCTAGTCAGTCACGAACAACAACATCCACAGTAACACGGAAGTAACAGATTCTCGATAGTAACCATCACAGTTGCTGGGCAACGACCATCACGAAGGCCCGGCGGCGACCATGGACGCCTGGACGAAGCCGCAGTGTTGGGGAGTCAACTTCTTGCCGTTGACAACCAGAACAACCGGATTGTGAACGCGAATGCTGTCGAACGAGTAGGTTTTGCCGTCGTGCTCAACGCTGCACTTGGCGAAGTAGGGCTCTGGAATCGCAACCGAGTCGCCGATGATCATGCCTTTCCCCTGCAAGCGAAACAACAACTACAGTATACGTTGGTCCTCCGAGGAGAAGACAAGAAGCGCACCACTTGTCCGCGGGGTTTTTGCGAGCGTCAGGAAGCTGCTGAAGCTTGGTTTTGAACAGCAGGGTGGGCGGCAGCAGCGCTGCTTGCGACTGGTGTTCCCATTTGCCTCTTTCCTTATCCACAACACTGGTGGCACCCGGATGTACGAATTTCAGTCGGAAACCATCGCCTTCAATGAGACGCTTTGAACAGACACTCGTTTTTTCTTGCGATGCACACTGCAGTTGGTTCACGCAGGGTTGTTCTTTACCGTTGCACAGAAGTGATCTTGTGATGTCACCATTAGCAATTTAAAGCGATCTTGTGATGTCACAATTAGCAATTGACAGCGATCCTGTGATGTCACAATTAGCAATGAGCGATCTTGCGATGTCACAATTAGCAGTTGAAAGCGATCTTGTGATGTCACAACCAGCAATTTAAAGCAATCTTGTGATGTCACAATTAGCAATTCAAAGCGATCGTGTGATGTCACAATTAGCACAATTAGCAAATTAAAGCGATCGTGCGATGTCACAATTAGCAAATTAAAGCGATCTTGTGATGTCACAATTGGCAATTTAAAGCGATCTTGTGATGCAACGATTAGCAATTCAAAGCGATCTTGTGATGTCACGACTTGCGATTTAAAGCGATCTTGTGATGTCACAATCAGCAAATTAAAGCGATCTTGTGATGCCACGATTAGCAATTTAAAGCAATGTTGTGACATCATGATTGGCAACTTATTTAGCAATTATCTTGTAACGCTTAGCTCATAGCGCATCTTTTCTGCGACGACTGGTGTCGAGTTAACATTTTCCTGATCCTTCTGCGACGCAAATCTCAAACGTGACAACGAACGATAACTGCTGGCCACATTGAGCCCCGATGCGGAACTCTAACACCGGGGATTTCGCGACGCTCTAGCGTCATCTCTCAACGGCTACCACTTCTGCAACAAGTACGACACAAGGTGCTACTCTTCCAACAAGGGCCAACAAATCATTAGTGCCAGTTGGTTTGAACACAATAACCCATCCAAGAAAAACCACTACAACAGTGAGGGGCATGTGTGGGGCTAACCAGCGCACCAATCACGCGGAAAAACCGGGCAGCTTCACTTTACTGTAATTTTCGTAAAATTACTAATTCCATGAGAATTCTTTCATTTTCGCAGATTTTCAGAAATTTTCCAGATTGAAACCTCCCCCTCCGGAAAATTTTTCGTCGCCCCTAAATTTCAGGTCATCCTGACGCTGGCAAACAACCTTACCGACTTTTCTCATGAAGGAAATGCCTGAAGGCACTCACCTGGGCCAAGTTATAAATGGTGACAGCGCAGCACTTTCCTTCTTTGTCAACAATGGCAATCGTGAAAGGCACCAAGGCCACGCCCGCCATATTGCAAACCACACGACCGCAGACAACCTGCGATAAGATGTACGTTAGCGGTGCACTACAAAATCGCACGAACCAGTAATCAATATCCGAGCAACACTTCAGTGACATATAAAATAACATAAAAAGCAACACTGTGCAGCAGCTCACTTTTTCCTCGTTAGTCCCTTCACTTAAAGATGACATTGATACAGGTTTCAGCGTGGCAACACTTCTGCTGGTCTTGTAACTTCCTTCGGCATATGGACCTGTGCAAGGATAAGAAGTGTCAGGACAGTTATTATCAAGAGGGCGGTGCGTCACAAGTAGCAACCTCCGGGACTGGGTTGACTGGGGGTACTGGGATTGGGGGTGATGTGAACTCTTGATGGGATTTAAACAGTTATTTTTTCTGCGAAAAACGAGTATCGCGCAACAAATGTTTTTGTTTCTTGATTATTCGATCTCTCAGCGCGCAAATATCTCCCTTGTTTCCGTATGATTACGTTTGAAAATCTCTCTTTGTTTCGACACAATACTTTGAAAGGTGGTGCAGCGGCAGCGAACTCATATTAGCGAGGTCTAAATATTTAAATAATATAAAAGGGAGAAAAGTAAAGAATGTACCACACAGAAACGAAACTACACCAAAAACGAGATGTTGCGGGTTCACAACGTTTTGGACGAACAACAACAGATATACGCAACACCAGTGACGTAGCCAGCCCAAAATTTCGGGGGAGGGAAAAATGCTTATTTTGGAGAGCAACAGTATTTTTTGTTTGGGACGCCGCTTTTCAAAGCACCAAATGGCTGTATATGCTGAACATTTGGGGGGACATGAACCCGTGCCCCCCATGGCTACGCCTATGCGCAACACCCAAAGGACTTGAACCGTTCTCTCCTTTTCAATGCAATGCGTTTTTCTGTGCATGAAACGTGTTTTTCTGTGCATAAAACGTGTTTTTCCGTGCAAACGCTAATAACAGTTAGAATACATGGCAAAATGCACACAACACTTAACACCGGACATAACTGCCAGACCGCAAGGTCTGAATGATTGCCTTTTGTCAATCAGAACGAGGTAAATGAACAAAGTCGAGGATTCCAGTTACTCAAAGCATTATGCTAAGTACGACAGACGCTTACGCCAATTCTCATTTAGAACAATAACAAGATTAAAACAAGCACGCATGATACAATCAATGATCTGTTTCTCCTTGTATGAAAGCTGTGACGCAACAATCGGGAAAACTGTGACGTAATAATCCCTGCACTCAGGAATTAACTTGCGGATTTTTGTGCATACTGTAATGCAAGAAAATATCTTGGAATCAGCTTCGAGTGTCCGCGCTAACGAGATCAATTGCGATAAGATTTATATCGTGCTACGAATTCTTCATCTGAAAACAGATTTCGAAAGCAACCACGAAATCGTGGATTAATCTATGCCGGGTCCGGATTCTACGCCTGCAGTAGTGCACTTATTTTTTGGAAAAGTGTTTCTCCACCCCAGGCAAACAACGTGGTGGGTGCGGCATGCGCCATAAAAAAAGTAATTAAGCTTCGTTTCTGAATAAATGAGGTTGTTTACAGCTGCCATACACAGCCGTAGCCAACAATGGCACGGTAGCTTTTTTGGTTCAAATAAAGTAACACGAATTCTCGACTCGACAGTTTTCAATACATGTTTGCAAAATCATTTTTTTGATTGACGATTCAAACAATTTGCGTTTTCGTTTCCAGCCAGTTATAGCTTATGAAAAACGCATATCTGCCGGCGATTACGTACTTTTCTTGGTCAAACCTACCCAACAGACGCAGCAGCTCTCAGTGGGAGCCTGCTTTCCAACGAATATAAACACGGTTGTCATTACACTGGGCTTGCGACAAGCTCTTCAGAGAGAAACAGACAAATTTTCTCACGTTTCTCTTAATTACAACAGTTAAGGTGACCATACGCCCCGGTTTGGCCAGGACAGGTTCGTGACCCAACGTGGCCTAGGTTCGTGATCCAGCTTGCTACTTGCTTGTCCCAGAAAACCACATTTGGCAGAGACAAGAGGGAAAGGTGTAAAAGCGCATTGGAACGATACTGGAATTGAGGTGTGAGAATTTCTATTGCCCTTTCGAAAATAACAATGATCTCGTCCACTTTATTAAAATATTTCCCGCGAAATCACAGGTAATTTCCCTTTGCGCTTGAGCGGTGAACACTCACATTCCCACAATCATTATTTGGAAACTTCATGGCCTAACTTGCGTCACTCGGGGGTTGGGAAAAACAAAATTACGATTACCCTGGCAACAACATGTCGATCACAAAATGCCATTCAAAGCGCTTCATCGCTGGATAAGTTTGAACATAAACATGTTTTCAAAGCATTCTGGGCATGCGCGATATTTTTGAGATCACCACGGGCGACCACTGCAAATAAAACGGGCGGGCGCTTTTTCGTGAAAGAGAAACAGCATCATGCAAACACAATTACCACTGCGCGTATCACTCCTCCAGGCTAGCGGAAAAAAGAGTTTCTTCAAAGTCAAGCGCATCGCTAACGCCAGCGAAAAAAACGGAGTTGGATGTGGTACACACTTTGGTTTTACCTAAATCGGTATCTTTTATGCTTTCAATGAGCTTGTTCAATCTCTTAGACTTTAATTTCCCTCTCTTCAACACTAATTCTGATACAGTCTCAAGATAATTAATCAACTCTTTCGTTTTTATACTTGGTTCAGCCCAAGCTGGATCAAGCTGTTTGGCTTCCTTCCAGCCATTAAGAGCCATTAAGTATTGTTCTTCATATCTGTAACAACACGCAGGCATACAAAAAATGTCAGCAGTGCTATGTAAATAAATCAAATTGTTTCTAATGTCTGTGAAACTTCTAAAAATAAAATTCCATTAGCATATTACTGCAACAACTAATACGTTCACAGACGTGCTTAGATGCATGTGCACCAGAGTCGAATCAGCACGCACTTGTGAGCACACAAGAAATTGGTTTAAAAGCAACTAAAAAGTTGCAAAAGAATTTTTACGATTTGTTATCGCCATTCAACTAAATATCCAAACATCTAAACGAAAACCCACCTTAGGAAATAATCAATAAATTACAATGTCACTGGTAATACTTACTTCCTATTTCCAGCACAAACCCGCCAAAAGTAACTCTAAAACTGATTTTAGGTTAAGAGGTCTTTTTTATGGTCTGCACAGGGGCGCACGCAGGGGGGCTGAGGGGGTTAGAGCCCCCCCCCTTAACCAAGATTTCGATTATAACTAGTGGTGTAGTGATCTGTTACCTTGTTACGTTACGAGTGTTACACTTCAACTGCAATAAGCAAATCG
>JGI24021J15306_10002120_pt1 | contig 20901 bp, 15 predicted proteins | sample Ectturendosymbi1_FD_15306 | JGI IMG/M metagenome (IMG submission 15306)
ATAAACGTTAAACTAATTAAAGCGTTTAGCACAACTTGTTTTACACCGAGTCTCTCGTGGACAAGGGCACTGAGCTAGGTTATTGCGTCCAGCGGGATACTTCGGCCGTAAAAACAGCACTTCCAATGATATGTGCTTTGCGCAACTGCCGTATTTACTCGATTGCAACCCGCGGCTTATAAAGTTTTTTTTCATCATTTCCTGCCGCTTACAATCAAGGGCAGATTACATTTTTTTCTTCAGCTTATCAAAATATATAGATGACGCCCAGTTTTTCTTTGGCCTTTTTTGTTGACCAAACCCTCTTTTCGCGTTTTCTTTCCTCTCTACAGCATAATGTGCATATCCGTCACAGGAGGGTTTATGATGAATAGAAGGCAGTTGTGGTGGTGAATCATCATTACCAGGGTTGCTAATCAAACACGAAGCATGCTATACACGAAAGTATCTCAGAGGCTGAGGTAACCTATGTTGAAGTGTGGTTTACAATAAAGGGCGGCTTACATTGATTTTTGAACACCATCTCGTGCGGCATACAGTCAAGGGAGGCTTACAATTAAAGGCAGCTTACAATTAAGGGCGGCTTACAGTACAAACGAGTAAAAGTGCTATGTGACTACCGCTTGCAACTACAAAGTTCGAGAGAAAGATAATTTCTCTTTTGAAAGGTCACTGGCTATAAATACTGATGCATCGAGCGGCCGCGCTCATTTCAAAATCTCATGTTTAAGATTTAAACGAAACCTACCCCTTGTATTGAGGTTCGAGAAAGTCTTACTTGGTATGATGTTGAGGTAGATAAAAGAACCCTTAAAAGTTTTGTTGGTAAAACTTCTGGAAGACACAGTTTAAAACATTCTAGACATAATTATAAGTTATTGTGTGATAGATACAGTAACCAAATAACTTCGTAAGTTGCGCTGTGGCCCTTTTTTAAATTTTTATGTTAGCGTAACAGAACATTACTGTGGCTCGCTGGTTCTGTCTTGCTTCTGAATGAAAGTTGTGTAATATAATCGAATGAACAAAAGTAAACTCCTTTTGATCCTCTCTATTTATTAAAGAACGTGTTTCAGGGCAGTTAGATACCCACTTTCTTTACAGTTAGCGCACGGTGCTAGACCATCGTTTGTATCTCTTGAAAATACCGGCAGTTGGAAGTTGGTTTAAAAGTACTGTATCATCTGAAGAGATTCAAAAAATGACCCTGTGCAAACCAGTATTTTAATACTGAGCCACAAGCGGCCTACAACTGTAATGCTAAGTTTACCCTGAATTAAATTTGATTTTAGACGAAATTTGATTGCAGCTTCACATCATTTGCTGAACAGTAAAACCGAGAAAAAAGCGTTCACAGGGGAAAACTTTTTCTGATTTAAACCTTATTGGTAAACCTCACTGATAAGACTTACAGCCTTACAATAAATCGGTGATTTGAGAAAGTGCTCAAGGAGCTGCCCTTACCGCTATTCACGATTTCAGTGGTTATCATCATTCCAGCATCTTCATGGCTCAGAATATGGCAATGGATGACAACTTCACCAATAAACTCGTGAAACATCATCCGTATCTAGATTGAATTTAAATATTGAAAATTGAATTTTTTTAATTTCTTTTCATTGTTTTTTTTCGAAGAAGTTCCAACCTTTAAACATATCGTTTATTTTTCGTAGTTTCAATTTTTTGCTTCCGCAAACGTCAGTTATATGAAACAGCACAGTTCATGGAAAGCGATGAAACCCTCTTGCTAGAGCAATTTCATCATGTTACTTTATTAACTGCCGAAAACACCTTTTGGAAAAGTTTTCAGCTTGTTTATGAAAACAGCAAAAGTTTCCGCAAATGTTTTTGAAGCTGTTTCATTAAGCAACACTTTGTTGTTACAGTTTCTGGGAAACAGATTTTTGTCTCTGTTACCGCTATTTAGCTGTTTGTTGTACTTTTTAGACGAAACGATGACGATTGCAACTCTGATCAAAATCTAAAATTGGTCATTTTTTGTCATAAAAGTTGTTATATGATTTGCCTCACAGTTTCTGAGAAAATTGACGTGAAATGCAAAAACTGTTTTAAATATAACTTTATTATAATAGGTTTTGCGCAGCGATGAGTAGACCCTACGTGTAAGGAATGACGCAACCTTCAGTAATACATACTGGTTTCGTTTTAATTTTTTGGTGTACTTCATTTTTCCAATGCTTGTACCTATCAGGTTGTCATCTCACATTGAATTTTTGTTACAAAACACAGACTGCGTGTGTTCATAATATGCGAAAACGTACAGTGATATTGGCCAATGGAGGCACCAAGATGATATCACGGAACTCTCCAATTTCCACATAACCTAGCGTCCCCGGTCCTCCAACAGCTGACCGCTGGTCGTGTCCTAAAAGCGCCAAGGCGTTGTTTGGAATATTCGCAGGGGGTCCTGTGAATAGAAACATTATAAGCAAAGGGTTCTATCTCGCAGATGCTTTTAGTTGGTGTGTGGATTTTGTAGTTTCACAAAATTAACGCAAGGCATGGGNAAAAAACTAGGCTGAACCAACTGTACTAGTCTTTGTTAAATCCGCGTCAAAAATGTTTCGATATCTCACAGTTCAATATGTTACAGGAATTTGATTTCGCTCGCTACTTTATGAAATAGCAAAAGACGGCGCTTGAAAAAACAAAACATTATGGTTTTTCATTTTTACTATTTCTTGAAAATTTGACTTTGCGTGTTACGGTTGGCAGTTGTTATTCTTTAGAACATGATTTAGAAAATCTCACTTCTTGCAACTTTAAACTACACACGTGCCATCATCAAGGATCTCCTAAAACTACGCACTAGCAAAAGAATTTAAGCCAGACACTTAGCATAAGCACGCATACAATTTACCACGAACGTAAGCGGCGTGCTGGTGATGGCAGAGCTGATTGTTTTGTGAATATAAAACAAAATTGCCTGGCCTTCCAACCGCAATTGGTCCGGTGTAAGCATTGTAGCTGATAACCTTGAAAACAAAACCGTAGTGATTCGAAAAGGCACAAGTAAAAATGACACAACCAGGTGATGAAAACAGACAAAACTGGAAATCCACGTTTCTCATTCTTGCCGGAAGCCTTGTGGAAATTACTTACGAAGCAAAGATCAACAAAATCGGAAAAAGCACTTTTCTAGGCCTATTTGAAAAATTTTAACCTTCAAAGTACCTGAAAGTGGTTCACGTGGATGTGGATTGGATGGCCGAGGTTTGTATCCGTATTAATCAGATACCATTCTTGCACTGTACCCAGTTCTCCTTTGAATCTGGTTATTTACAGGAAAGCAATAATGTCATAAAGCACAATTTTTCACAGCATGAACATTTGGTTAGCATGTTTAGCAATTTTGGGTTAATTAGAGAATTTTACCTCACAAACATCATCACACGAACGCTTCTGCTGCAAATGTTACAAAAATGTTTCCTTCTTTTTCAATAACGCATGGCATCAAGACAGTGTTTGTCTGAGCAAGTAACACACATGAGGCAACTTTGATTTGGTGGAATACTGTAGGCTGTGAATCAATCACACTTCTGTGACTACGCAGTATTGCAGCATTATGCTAGCAAAAACTCTCTACAGGCGGAACGCGCTATGCTAAGCCTAAGTTCAAACCGCACTTTTATGCACCTATAGTAGCTGTTGGATCTGAAGCGCTCGCGGTTCAGTCTTGTTCCCGGATTGGCCTCGATCACAAATCTTCCGCTCACTTGTTCTTGCGTGAGCGGTCGGAAGTCTTTGACGAATGATTCCCTTGTTGGTAGCGCCGTGCCAATCACGGAGTTGGCGGCGGAACCGGTTACCCTGAGTTTCAGCAGAATTCCCCTGTACCTTTCGAAAGCCCCCATGGAGTCTCTGTCTTCCTGGTTTGGGACGGACCTCAACTGAAAAACATTGCACATTCTTTAAAAATGTGTTTGCTTGTGGGCACTACAACACCACAGTATTTTCCACATGAAAAAGAAGGTCGTAATCTAACAACCAAGCTACTTTTAAAGATTAAGAGCAGCCTGACGTTAAAATACCACAGTCAAGATGTGCACAAAAACTTCAGGAAAAGTCGCGACGTGATCCTCATTAAGTCCTGTAAAACCTCGCTTTAACAAAAAATTGTTGGGTGACAATTCCCAAATCAACCGATGAGTCATATTCACAAAAGCTTCAGTGGAAGAAAATCCGAAATAACTACAAGTGTTTTCATCAATGAAATTGCACCACCTGCTGCGAGGTCAAAGTACAGAAAGTCATTCATTTCATTCTCCGTTTTCCTCTGGGCAGGAGCGTGGGGAAAGCAGTCCTAGGAGGACTTGAAATACTTTATCGTCATCAGCAATTTCAGATAGTTCTGCTGGCTCCACACCAAGACGAGGCAATCCTGGTTGAAGAGCATTCGCACCATTTGGTCTTGGATCAACATCTGGGCTGCTTATCCGTGGGTGTAGACACAAGGCTTGTTTCGCCAATCCTTGCTGGGACACATTGTCACATGAATGTGACCAACATATCTGAGATCTCTCTGTTCAACATTTGTCGGGAAGTGACACGCCGTGAAATCTTCTCAAAAATCATAGATTTGCCACTTATGCCAACTGAAGGTATTGCTACTTATTTGCAGCGCACATTGAATTGGGCGTCTAGAGACATAATACCTCGGTTTGTTGGTGCTAATTTTCAGGCCACCTTGTTTGCATGCAGCTGAAAATCGATCAAATGCATGTTGAATGCCCTGTTCAGAGGATACAAGCAGTAACAAATCGTCCGCAAAGATAAAAAGGTTGAATCTGTAGCTTCCAACAGTGACACCCTCATCCACTCGGCTGTGACTGTTTATATATACCATTCATTTAGTTAGAATATATAGAGCGATGATAATAGCACACATCCTTGTTGGGGGTCCATATCTACGATGAAAGATTGTAATTTTCCTCCGCCGATTCGAACACATAACCCGGAGGAGGAATACAATCAGTTGGCGACCAGTAACAAGTGTCTGTCAATAACATATTCCCGCAACACTCCCCACAGCATTTCCCATGGATCCGGTCGTAGCATTGCTCGAGTTTGAAAAATAATGAGTAGATCAGCATACTCACAAGATTTCTCAAAAATTTGCTAGAGAGTAAACATTTGGTCTGTAGTGCTACAGCCAGAATGAAGACCGCACTGGTTACCATCCAGTTTTGGTTTAATTGTCTTGCGGCATCATTTTTGATGGCACTTGATATGCAATTCTCCAAGAAAGCTAAGTAAAGGTATGTACCGGTAGGTAATGCAACTTTCCTGTTTCTCTTCTTGATAACCACATATTGTTCATCTTTCGGTGCCCTTCCAGAACACCAGGCCACTTGACATACACATGTCAATAAGTCCGACAAAGAGCGCCTTGTTTATTCAAGTCTATATGAACATTTGAGGTCGGATTGCATCGCAACCTCCAGCCTTCCCACCCTTCATAGTTTTGACAGCTCGGAAGACTTCGGGTGCAGTGATGGTATTTTCATCCCACAAATGTACCTCCTGTGTGTCCGATGGTGTTAGAGTCACTGGGTTCAGACGTTTTTTGGAAATAATATCTCTATCTGCTGAGGATGTCGCCCTCACTGCTGAGTAAGACACCATTTTGGTCGTAGATGGATCTAGCAACATTAGATTTTTGCCACAAATACGCCAAATACTTTGCCAGAAGACTTTGTATATCGTAAGTCGTTCTAATAAACTCTTATGCATGGGCTTCACAGTCTAGTACTGGCAAACATTTTTACCTCAGGAGAAAACAACAAAGGGTGTGTAAAATCACCGACTTAAATCCCTCACTAACCTCATATAAACCAGGAGTGTTGCAGACTATTAGCCAATCTGCTTTGGAAGCTGGTATCAGCAACGTTTTTCCTAGACGAGCGTCTCTAGCAGCATCCAAATACACGCCATCAAATGCTATCTCTTTGAAACTGCAGCCAGTTGCAGCAGTATTTGTGTCCGTGTTGGTGATCATTAATTCCAGAGTAGCACTACCGCCAGCGTTCACCATACTGTGGAAGATATATTATACATTATTTAGTAATTGCCTTCTTTCGATTCAAGCTTTTTTCATCATGTTTCTAGGGCGGTTACCGCATCCCGCTCTAATGAAATTAAATCATATATTTTTCTGAACTACCCGTTATGTCTTCGCTTATACCCTATGGCGTTGTTAGTGTGTTGAAAAGTGTCTTGCTTTCCAAATGTGCTGCCACAAAATGCAATGAGAGGGTTGAATCATCAAAAAGACACTTTATACAAGCAAGCGCCTATACTGCAAATTGCATTTGAAAAGAGAGGATAAGCCAGGAACTCTGAAGTCTTCAACTCCAGAGTGCATATTTTTTAAAACAAAGCTAAATTATTGGGTTTGAAGATGGAAAAATGCCAAATTTGCTAATTAGCTTTGAAACGAAACGAAGTCAAAAGCTCAGGTAATCTGCTTAGAAATACAGCCAAGTATCATTTATGAGCATATTTAGATGAGGTTCTTCTTGAAATACTGTACAATACTGTACCGAGAGACGTGCATGAAAAAAAATCGTCATCGTCAGCAGCAGTTTGAATTCAATTAAATTAAACTGCGCCCATCCTTGATTTAAACTTTGCATCTTTTCAACGCAACTGTACAATTGAAATTTTATGCTTTAGCCATTGCACGGGTTGACCTCTACAAGTTTTAGTCGTTGAGAAAATCAATATCGGGAAATTGTTCGAACTTACCGAAACCTTTTTATTTGTCCAGCTGCCAAGGTCAACAAGGGCCAAAGTTTACCGTTTGTTGTGAAATAGTTTACTCCGCTTTCTCTGTCTGTCAACCAGGTTTCGAGTGTTTGACCGGATGAGGTCATGTATTGGGCATGCCTGCGTAAAAACGCATATATTTTTAGCTACACATGTACTTAGTTTAAATATATGAAATATCATATTCATTGTAACCGCATTTCCCATATTCATTTTATACCCAGAGCAAAAGACTTTAACTAACCATTATGCACTATTCCCTCTACGAAATAGGCAATTTCGCCCTTGGGAGGTCTGCAGCCTAGATGACTCTTGGTCTTTCGCAGCCTCCCACTCCCTCAAGAATTTTATAAATCGATGTACTTGGAAGTCATCGCAGTACTACATTATAATAAGCAGGATGACGTCATTCACGCATATGTCTCAAAAGCTTGAAAGTGCTTCATAAGCCTGCTGTATGGTTTCGTTGAAACCACTAGCTTTAGCGTTGTCGTTTCTACACATTGAAAAGAAAAAATTGAAGAACCGTGGACAACGTTTGATGCACTTTGAAAAAGTGTTGGATGAAAACACAGGAAAAACGAAAACAGTAAATTAAAACAAAACAACTCTTATCTTTCAAATAATTCAATGTGGAGTCACTGTTATTGACGTTATATATAAACTTACCACATTTCTAACTTTCAATGAAAATGTGATTGTCTCCACAACGGATTACAATCCATTGCCTCACTAATTTTATGTCACATTTTTGCGAAAATGTTTCAATCTGTAATTCTTTAAAACAACCTGAACATGTCTGCGTCTTCTATAAGCTGCTGAAGGTTAGCGAATCCCCTTCCAGCATTGTTAATGTATTGTAGAGTAGGTTGAAACAGCAGTGGCACTTCGTGGTTGCAGTTGTTCGGGCAGGACACTGCTGCTAGATGTTGAGGCATCTCTCCAGGGCCTTCTGTTGGGTCTTCCACTATGATCATCCCTGCCATGCCGCTGTGAACCTAAAGCAGACTATTATGATCTTACTGTTAACAGTAATAAAATATTTCGTACAACCAATCAGTGTCTTAAATAGCAATTCCTAAAAATATGCATTGGTTCATTTTCGTGTTCGATTTTTGTCTGGGGAGGGTCGCGGGGGCAGCAGCCCTGGGAGGAATTGAAATTACCTCAAGGCCAAGAGCAATCTAAGATAGTTCTGCTGGCTCTACACCAAGACGGGAGCAAGCAAGGTCGGAAATGTTGTTGCTCCATCTGGTCGATGGACGACCTTTTGGCCGCTTTCCCGTAGTTGCAGCCAGCAGGACGTGCCTCGCCAAATTTTCCTGGGGCATTCTGGACAGATGGCAAAACCAACGAGGTTGGGATGTTTCTATTCAGTGGAGAAGTGGATCAACATTCAGGACTTGTCTAATTTCACAACTGAGCACTTGGTTGCAAAATAGTGCACCGTGAAATCTTCCTAAAATCCAGCTTCTGCCGTTTGTACTTTAGATTTCAGTCATTACCCAAGCTTCATCACAAGAGGTGAGGATCGGAACAAAAACGATTTGAATACTTACAGCTTTGCGGTGTATGACAGCTCCCGTTTTGTCACCACAGAGTGATAAAGCTCACGCAGAACTAGGTTTGCCTCACCAATCTGTGTAGCAATCTCTTTGTTCTGCCTTACATCACTCGTAAATACCACCCCTAGGTACTTGAATCACTCCAACTGCCACCTGCTGCATTGTATTGCCGCTCGCGTGCAGCATACACTGCCTTGGTTTTCTGGAGAGATGTAATACCTCGGTCTTTTTATACTGATTTTAGTTATGGCTTGGTTCCTCACGGGAGAAAACCGATTGAGTGCTTGTTGAAGGCCCTGTTCAGAAGATGCTAGTAGGACTAAACCGTTCGCAAAAGTAAACGGATGATCCTATATATTCCAATAGTGGCACCTTTCTCGATTCGTCTTGAGCTGTCAATCCAATCCATAAAGATCAGGGGTTTCCAAAACACAGTTCGCGGGCCAAATCCGGCCCGCGAAGGCGTTTCATCCGGCCCGAAAAGCCACTTCATCCGGACGCAAAGATATTTTGTGAAAAATTTAAAAATAATATGCATACGAAAATTTGTTGATTTGGTAGAATGCAACATATCCCGAAACAAGGTCGTTGCGCAAGATGTCCGACCCTCGAACTGTTGTGTAATAGCTTTCGTGGTCCTCTGACAAAAAAAGTTTGAAGACCCTTGATAGAGACTATGAAGATGAATGATCACAGCACGCACCCTTGTCGGAATCCAACGTGAACGGTGAGCGGTTGTGATTTGACTCCGCCGGCACACGCACAAATTTCGGTTCCATGACCATTGAGACTTGTTCATTTGAGACCTTACATTTGAAACAACATTCATTTGAGACCTATTCATTCAAGAACACTTCATTTGAGATCACCTTCTTTTGAGACCTGTTCATATGAGACCACATTCACATGAGACGTTTTCATTTCAGACCATTCATTTCACACCACACTAATTTGAGACCACATTCATCTGAGACGACAAACATTTGAGAGCATTCATTTGAGACCAGATTCATTTTAGATCACATTCATTTTACGCAATGTGAAAGTGAAACTGTTTTGATTTACTGTGTATCACATTTTTATGATCTACCTTTCACTTCTTTGCGGGAGACTTGAAGTTTTGCAAGGTTACGCCCTTCCGTGTCCAGGGTTGACTCACGCTGGGTTGTAAATGCACCTGCACGTTAAACCACCGTTAAACCACCGCGGAGACCAGAAAACTTTTCGTACCTCGGGCTTGGAAGGGAGCGTTGGACCTCTGAAATGTTATTTGCACCAAGTCAAAGAATTAACTGTTTTGCATTCCTGCCCGTTGCCTTTGTCGAGTAGTTTCAGTTTTTAACCGAAAAATGAATGACGAGAAAAATGTCTTTTTGCGTTGGTCGAAGCAATGACAGGGGAAAATCAAATTTCGTGGTTTTTGAGAAGAGAAATGCAACTGCATATGAACAAAATGACTGACACGTAATCTCTACAAACGCGACTGTTTTAGTAGTAACCTTAATTCCGAATAAAATCTCACAATGTCTGAAATAGCACATTGCTGTTGGGCCAAATAATGAAAACATTTATCTCGCCCGAAGATTTAAAAAGTAAAGATCTGAGGACTTCTTTATTTTTACTAAATATGTTTCAAGATGATCGGCATTTGAAAATTTTTAGCGAATTCTGCTATTCTTCGGAATTAACGTTATCTGCTAAATCAGTCGCATTAATAGAGATCACATGTCAGACGTTTTGCTCACACGCAGTTGCATTCGTCTTCTCAAAAGCCACGAAATTTGATTTTCTCCTGAGATTGTTTCGATCAACGCAAGAAGACATTTTTTCTCGTCTTTCATTTTTCAGTTGAAAAATGAAAATATTGCGGCACCTCGATAAAGGAAAAACGCAAAACACATAATTCTTTTACTTGGTCTAACTCTTTGAACTTGGTCTATAAATTACATGTCAGAGGTGCAATGCTCCCTTCCAAGCCCGAGGTATGAAGAGTTTTCTGGCCTCTGCGGTGTTTTAAAGTGCGAGTGCATTTACAACCCAGCGTGAGTCACCTTGAACACGGAAGTGTGTAACCTAGCAAAACTTCAAATGAATAGTCACCTCGCAGAACTTCAGATCTCCCGCAAAGAAGTGAAAGGTGGATCATGAAAAAGTGTTTCACAAAAAATCAAAAAAGCTTCACTGCAACGTGTTAAAAAATGCATGTGATCTAAAATGAATGTGTGTCTCAAATGAATGCGGTCTCAAGCATGGGCGTTGGAAGGAATTTTTCCATGGGTGCCAGTAGGGGATTTTCCCAAAAATTTCCAGGGGGGGCCAAAAGTGGTAAAATTTGTTTTTTACCACCCGAAATTGAAAAAACAACCTTTTTTGCTAATAATTTCAAAATCCAGGGAGAGCCTTTAACCCCCCTTTCGACGCCCATGGCCTCAAGTGAATGGGGTCTCAAATGAATGTGGTCTCAAACGAATGTGGTTTCAAATGAAAGTGGTCTCAAACGAATGTGGTCTCAAATGAATGATGTCTCAAATGAATGTGGTCTCAAATGAAGTGGTATCAAATGAATTGGTCTCAATTGTGTGCAGGCCCGTAGACGGGTTTAAAGATTTGGGGGTGCACAATAGATTTTTAGGGGGGCAATTCTTTTTGTTTTATTGTGTTTAAATATATTATTTTATTCATTTTCAGGGTGTTTTTATAATGACCAGACCAACTTTGCTCCAATAGTAGTGCCATGGCGTCCCCACTAAACTTTTTATACATGACAGAAATTTGGTAGTGGACAAAAATTTGCTTAGCACATTGCAAATGTCAATGTCCTCGCAAACAATAGGTAAACAGTCGCACACATGAACAACCACTAAATGAAGTTTGTGATTTAATCAGGTAATGTAGGGAACGTCACGTTTGACATGCTGACCAATTAAAGCTTGCACTCCACCTTGTTTCTCCGAAATCAACGACCCTCCATCATAGCATTGTGCTAGTTAGAAGATTCCGCAAATCGATTTCATACAAGATCGAAAACATTCTTTCTGAAATATGCTTTGCATCAAATTTTTGAAGTTCATATATTCCGAGCAATTTTTCTTGAGAGACAACTTTCTCTTATCCACAAAGCGAATTACGACACTTAACAGCTCAACGCCAGGTATGTCACGAGTTGCGTCGCAACTCAGTGTTAATAAGCAATCTGATGAGTGGAGTTTCGCTAAAATGCTTTTTCGGACAAGTGATACCCCAGCTTCAACTACATTATTTTAGATTTCTGGACAAGTGTACTTCTCATAGTTAGGGATACTGAGAGAAATTTTCAAGAGTTTTTCATCCTTCTTGAAAGAAAATTCCATCAGCTGCAAAAAGAAGCCTGAATGCAATAAACTAAGGTCTTCTTCTGTGCCCATGAACGATAACTCGTTTATTGCAAGAAATTTTTCGTCATCAACAACAGATGAAAGTAGGGCTGTGAGCTGGAACTCAAATTTCGCGCTTCGGCTCCAACGCCAGGCATTTAAAATTTTTGACACCGGCTCCAACCTCTAAAAGTTTTCGGTTCCGGCTGAAGAACGATTTGGTCCATTACAAACCAAAAACCATTGTATTATTTATACGATTGGTTTGCTCCAAAAACTATGCCTGTTGAAAAGGAACTCAAAGCTCAGGCTCCGACTCCGGCTCCACCATTCCAATTTTTTGGCTCCGGCTTCAACCATTCAAAATTATTGTGGCTCCGGCCTGGGCTCCACAGCCCTGGCTAAAAGATAGTAGCTATTGCGGCTAACCAGATCTCGTGACAACGCTAAGTCAGCTGAAGAACAGCTTTTTACTCTTGCATGACGCTCCACACACATGGATATAGCTTGAATGTGCGATTTTCTAGCGGGATACTTGTTCAGTCCCATACCTGTCTCCGTACCTGCTTTCCAGCTAAGACATCTTGTGCGAGTAATAACTTTGTCTCTGTCATCAGAAGCAAGCAGTAACAAGCATTCCTTAGATGAATATTCTACTGTAGTCACTCACGGTTGGCATGCCAGTTTGTTTGATAATCTCGCATCGTTTTGCCAAATTTTGATCTGGAGGGTCCAACCATTGGCTGACAAGGTTCGCTCTAGCACGTTTCACTGCAAAGTGCAACTGCGCAGTACCACACCAAACCATTTGCGCAGTGAAATCTGATCCCAGTGCACTTGCAACATTCCAAAACATTGGAAGAACAGGAAAACAAAGAGAAGCTATTTAAATAAATGTGTAGGCACTACTTTGTTCGTATTTGCGTAAGACTCTTTACTTATTCTAAATTCAAAACAATTCACCAAATTCGTAATTCATTTATAATTCTGGTAATTCATCTCTAAACTGTTTACGCACAATAAAACCAAGATCCAGTATGTTAAAATTTTGTTAGATAGAACACTGGCTAAGACTATGTTCTTATGTTACCATAGCCAGATTGCTAGGGCCATGCCATTGTTCGCACTAACAGAGAGACTGTGGAATCCGTTTCGAAAGATGGCCTTTAGTGATTGTGACGTCACAAATCGAAATTGTTAGCAGCATGGACGTTCCTCAGTACAATTCATTGTGTAACAACGAGGTTTGCTATTCCTGCAACGTGCGGTGATGTTGCGAGTTGGTGTGACGATTGAACAAATTGAAAAGGAGCATTTTCAACATATGTTAGTTTTTCGAGTTTGAATCAATTGGGGGGGCATAAAGAAAATTGGAGGGGCACTGCCCCCGAATGCCCCCCCCGCGGCTACGGGCTTGATTTTCTGCACACCACAAATTTCTGATCAGGAATACAGCGACTTGACAGCCAGTAACAGGCAGCCGTCAACACCGTACTCCCGCAACACTCCGCAAAGCTTTTCACGAGAACCCGGTCATTTGTTTTCTTGAAGTCATCAAAATATGCGTAGACATCTTTGGCATATTCCTAAGATTTCTGTTGATAATATTTTTGTTTAAAAAGCAAAACAAAATAGCATTTATCCCTGAGAATCTTATGTCTTTTTTGTTCCAAAAAAAATATATACCAAATAAACCAGGGTAAAACAACGCTTTATCCCTCTCATTTTCTTCAGCGCGGAGCTGGATTGAAGGGTAGTGGGCCCCGGGGCAATTTTTACTGGAGGGCCCCCACGACGCAATTCATGACGTCATCGTTTGTAGAGGTCATGTTTTCGCTGATTCGCAAGGTTCCCATTTGTTTTTTTTCGGACGTCGAAAACGTGCTTACTCAAATACACATACAGTTAGCTGCTAGAAGTAAATACTAGAGTGTATTTTTACTAATAAAAATATTTCACAGGGTAGAGAATGACTCGGCAGGAAACAACGTTCACACGAACAATAAGCAGAAACCAGAGATTACAAACAAAAACATCAGAAAAAGAACATGTCAGTGTGACCAGTCAGGCTGTGTGAAAGTTGTTCCCAAGATAATGTCTTGATTTTTACCTTCATTTTCAGGTGCTCTGGTTAACGCCACTGCTTGAAAGTTTTGCTAGAAAAAGCGATTCAGTCGCGGCGTTTTAGCTAATACTGCCAGATTCTTGCGCTTTTTCTTCTTTGAAACTTGGCGCTTTTCATAACTCCTGAATCTGTGATGCGACGTTTTAGCATTACAGATTTCGGCATCGCTCAATCTAAACATTGCAATCTCGTTTTTGCTCTTCTGTTCTACGAATCGACTGATTAAAACCTTTTCTGATGGACCACGCAATAACATGTGGTATAAATGGTTTGAATAGCTTCATACATTTTTGATGTAACACAACGATAAGAACCATCGGAAGAAAAGTGCGTTTCCACCACACGATATCCTTTATGACGAAACAAAGGTGCAGTTCGGCCGCGGAGACCTCGAGATTGCACCAGAGGTTTGGGCTCATTGGTACCAGTGTTGCCACTTCTCATATATTAACACAGCGATTCCCAAAGTGGGTTCAGCGGAACCTTAAGGCAGGGGCGTAACGAGGTTAGGTGGCGCCGGGGGCAAGGAGCTAGTTTGGCGCCCATATGTTAGAACCTGAGGTCGTTTGGAAGCAATGTACTGCATTAAAGAAAGTTTTGTGACATTGTTGGGACTTTTTTCGTTCCTCGTAGTCATTTCGCGCCCCTCGCAGTGATTCGGCGCACCCGCAGTGATGCGGCGCCTCCGCAGTAATTCGGTGCCCAAGGAATTGTGCCCCTCTTGCCCCCTGTCGTTACGCCCCTGCCCTAGGGTTCCATAGATAAATCTAAAGGCTTCCACGAGCTACACTTTCCAGTGTTAAGTAAAAACTGCTGATATGTCCTTTAACCCTTTGGGTGTGTAGAAGCCGCTACATCGTTTGATCTAGCTTGATAACGGCAATTTAGGTGGAAAAAGCGTTCATGTTTACTTGGCAGTTCTGGCGGGGGTTCCTTGTCCACTAAAAATAATCTTGCAGTGTTCCGCGAACAAAATGACATCACATGTGATGTTCTCAGATACATTTCTGATGTCTGACGTTTTGTAGACATACCTGATGTTGACTGCGTTGTTTTTGTGCTTTCGACATTCCTCTCATTTTAGGACAAAAATTATTTAGATTCATGATTTATCGGTTGCTTTCGTCAATCTCTCACCCTGATGTCTGTTTGGTTATCCTTTCAAACTAAAGAAGCTCTCTCTTCCCTGCTTTGAGACCAACATTTCACGTAAATTATAAACGACTTCTCTATTTAATGGCGATATTTCGCTCTGTTTCGGATTCAACGAGGGTAATCGCGCTTGGTTAGGTTTGTTAATAGAAGCATTTGGCTTAGATGAAAATATGGCGTAAAAATGTAATGTTATCTGATGTTGAAAAAGGCAGCAATATGATATTTATGATACTGATCCCAGTGTCAACACTGATTGATATTTGATACTAAACGGCAGTCAGCAACCTCTAGCTTTAGCACGCAAACATCAACATTTTCGTGACATTTGTGCAATAGGCATGATGCACAAGTAGAGAATCATACCCATGCCAAAAGAACGATTATTAGGACAAAGTTACCAGGAAAATCAAATATATTTGCATTGAACAAAACCGAAAATACTTATAGGCTTTTCAGTACCGATTACTAAACTGGCAGACAGTAAAACTTGTAGAGAAATCAATTGCTGTTGGGGGCGCTGATACTTAACGCAACATAGGAATATAATATAGAGTTGTATTCTTGTATACTGTAGCTTCTGAGTAGCAAATATTTTTCAAACGAGTATTTTATTTGAAATAAATAAATTTCATCACGGGTGGCCCCCTTGCGGCGGGGTACCCTGGGTAATTGCCCCTGTTGCCCGACTCCTAATCCGGTCCTGCATCAGAGTTACAATTTATCTCTCAATGTCCAGACAAAAATGTGTTATATTTTGCCCGTACCAAACGTATTTTTTCTGTTTGGCAAACTGTTATTTTCAGGTTGCAGCAGATCCCGAATGAATTACTCAGCATTTTCACCACCAGTACGTGCTTTGTGCCAGCACTACAGAAAAAATTATATTGAGAAAGACACGGCCTCCCCAAATACTTTTAATCTTTGCTTAAACACAACACTTTAAAGCTTTCAGCACCACTCCTTACATAATCTTGTACACGGTTTCCTTGTCGTTATGGATGGTTACGTGCTTGAATGTTTTGCAGTGCAAACATTTAAAGTGGTTAAGCAAAACGACATGAACGTTGAACAACAACAAGACTCTAGTCAAGGTGACCGAAAAGCAAAAAGTATTTTTTGCGGAGTGCATGATTGACTGCGTTGCAACTACAGTTATGCACGGGGAGAGTTACGCCTTGGACAAGATTTAGCATAAATACTTGGCGAAAAAAGGCCTAAAAGGTTGAGTGGTCTTACCTTTTTTTGCTGAACAAAATCTGATCTATTTTGTGAGTTATCTTAAAAATCGTTTGAACAAGGATATTTCTTTTCATATTCATTGTGAGCTCGGTGAGGCAATAACAATTTCGCAACAAAAATGATTAAGAGTTTTGCCAGTGCTCGCATACTCTGTACCACCTGACTAATGTTCTTGGGCTAGATATAAGCAAGATTTGTGTTCGATGAGCATCGGGCTAACAAAGTGGCTGAATTCGAGGCAGTGCTTGTTTGGATTTATGTGAGGAAAATTATAGAAACGAAGTTGACAATGGTTGCCAACCACTGATTGGTACAGACACACTTACACTTACTTGAAACATGGTAGACCCGTGTAGGTGCGGGTGGTACCAGTAAGTGCCGGCAGGTTGCTCCTTACTGATCTGATACATGTATTTGTACGTCTGCCCAGGACCAACGTGGACAAACACATTGTCTTGTGGTTCCTGTAAGACAAAAGCGATAATTACATCGTCGTGGAAACGAAGAAAGGCGATAGCGACGAAGACAAAGAAGACAGCTAAGCTTTCACAAATAAGGTCGAATGTAAAAGTATTTATAGAAATTCGCAAAGGTATTACATTATTAGAACTGCCCAACATAAATGCTGACATCATCTGACATACATCACAGTAAGACTCTTAGAATAACAACAAGCATTTAAAGCAAAATGCTAGCGCTGTTCGAGATAGGAGTATAATTACCTTGTTAGTCTCTCGTAATCAAAAATATAAAAAAATGCAGTTTTAACTTATCAATATGAAAGAATGCTCGGAGATTTTACATTTACGACGTTCTTTTGAGAGTCTCAGACGTTTCAGCGTATCTGTGCTTTAAACTCGTTCTGTTTGCAGCACATAGTGTGAAAGCAGATCGTCTAATGGCAATAGTGCATCGTAGACTACGTCCTACGACGAACCTGCTCCTCATATTTGTTCACATAAACCCATTCCTGTAAACCTCAAGTGCTGTTTGAGGTTATTCGTCAATTTTTGTTCGTCCCAAGCAAGAGCGCAGTAAATGACTATTACGGCTCCGAGTCAGGGACGGCATGCTGCAATGGGGAAGACGCCTGTCCTGTATCAGTCCAGTCCTTTGGCATCAGTCGGAACATCAAACGTCCATCTTTTCCATGTAAGAGAAACTAAACTTTCGCGGTCAGCAAACTTTGCTCCTCCTACGGTGTTATGACACACAATGGCTCTGCGATGTTGGGAACGATTAAGTGTTTCTTTATATTGTTACCCAGTACAGAGCAAAAAATGATGCTATGCGAGCGATTTCTAAGCGGGTCCGTTTGCTAAGGTACCACCCGCTGCTGCAAACGCATTCTGAACATGCGCAGCATAGGCCAGGGGTTTCTAAACTTTTTCTGACCATCTACCCTTTCAGCATTTCGACAGATGAGCATGTACCCCTAAATTATAGAAAAATTTAACAATAAGCATAACATCATTTTTTAAAATAATATTCACTGATATGGGTAGAAATATTTTTTAAAAATAATACGCAATTGTATTTTCCCTTCTGTTGCTAACCTTAAATGTACCCCTTCAGATAGGCAAATGTACCCCTAGAGGTACATATACCCCAGGTTGTGGGCCCTTGGTGTAGGCTATTCAACCACAGTATGGTATTTCACGAAGCATGGCACTACTCAGAACGAAAAGATGGTGGACTTCGTACCTATGTATCCATTTTTCGAACGTTTCAGTTGAAGATATTAGAAACTACCGAAAGCCACTCTAAATCTTTCTACTTGCTTGATCATTTGTTATTGAAATGCCATGGTAACAAAAGTTGTGCAACTGCAAGTCAGATATGCGCTGTAAGCTCATCCAACCACGAATGTTTTGTTGTTTTGAGGGGAACCAAATCAAAATTGTTCTCTGGTCGAAATGATTTCTCTCATACCGTACTTAACTGATTGTGGCGTAGCCAGCCCAAACGTTTTGGGGGGAAAAATTTGGGGGCGCCAAAATTTTTGATTTAGGCGGGCATAGGGTTTCCAGATGCGTTTTGTAAAAATACCGGCCATTTTGATTTGTCAACAGTGCCACATCTAAGCTGTGTCGTAATTCATAAGCGGCACAGTGAAAAGAAAGAGCGACAATCAGTATTGTTAGGCCACAATTAATAATTTGCCTGTATTTTGGCTGGCTCATTACATTTCTGTGTGTGCGTGACGCGAAAATCGTACCAACGATTGCATCAATAGCAGCAAATAAACTTCTCTGAAAAAACTGTCCTGACAATATTCACTACTACAGTCATTATAATTTGTGAAATTCGGCGTTAGTTCTTTCGAAGTTGCGGCAAATTATTTATTTTCAAAATACCGGCTTCCGGTACTGAATTTCAAAATACCGGCCTTTTACCGGCCTCCGCTAAATTAACAGTAAAATACCGGCCAGGCCGCTGAAATACCGGCCATTTGGCAACCCTAGGCGAGCAACAATGTTTGGGATAACGCCTTATAAAGCACAAAATGATTAGATATGCTAAAACGTTGGGAGGCATGACCCCTGGGGCCACAACTATGACAGATTAGTCATCATTAACCATGCTACACGGAGCAGCATTGTCGTTGAGAAGTCGGGACGGCAGAGTGTGCGCCTACCCTCCTGGCCCGGAGTCGTTAATGAGGGTTCGTCAATTAATAAAGAAGTTTATAAGGAGAATTCACGTTTTCTTTTGTAAAACATTGTTCAAAAGTCAAGCGGTTTCACACAATTTCTCCAGTCTACAGGCGTTTTAGTGTTTCATGTTTAAAGTTTATTATCGTTTCATATGCCTCAGCTATTAAACAGAAACAATACTGAGAACCATAGTGCAAAAGGAAACCAAATTGTCAGTGGAAATCAGAATAGGCTAAATGAAAACGCAATGGCAAAATAGCTGATTAATGTAAACACGATTGTCACTGTATCACGTGAGGATTGGTGATGGACCATGACTGTCTTCGAGTCAACCAACCCGTTTGTCACTTTATGCGCAGTGTTAAAAAAACACTAGTTGGAAATCAAATACAAAAACAAACAAACATAAAACATGTTGAAGTAAATTTACAGATGAAAAGAGCATGCCTATGTACACAAAAGAGTGGGCCAAATTTAATTGAGGAAGTTTGGTGTGGTCAAGAAATGTTTAAGAAAAGTATAAAAGAAGAATAAAAATCGATGAGGTTTGAAATCAAGACAAAACAGAAAGCTATGGATTACATTTTCATGTCGAAAAATGGGATGTCACAGGAAAGAACGAGAACCATAAGGTAAAGATACATAAAAAACAGACAATATTACATTAATCAAATTACCGAAACTTTCAAGGTTTAGTTTTTGGTAAGTGAAAAGTTGCTAAAATATATAATCATGTATCTTTTTCATGTAGATGTTTCTTAAGTTTCTATTTGAAGGTCAAAGTGGAAGAAGACTTAATACAGTCCACACCACTGGGCCAACAGATGCAAGGGAACATTTTCCTGAAGAAATGTTGACTCCAGGTAAAAACATGTTCTTAGAAGTGGATAGCCTTGTGGGTAATTAGTTAATTGAGCTGATTGGAATAAAGTAGTTATCAAAGTGATATGAAAGAGGTTTGTTGTAATAAGAGTGCATAAATTTGCCTACTGATAAGGCATAAAGTTTAGGAAGGCACAATATGTTTATGTGCTGGAAAGATTCTTCCAGATTTCCAGATATATCTGGTTAGTTTGTCTTGTGCAAGTATTAGTCACGTGAAAAACAAGTGCACAAAACAATCATGCATTTACATAATGAAAGATGTGCCTCAGTTTTGACTAAAGCAGGGGTTCCCAATCTTTCCACGTCTGTGTACCCCTTCAGCGTTTCGATAGATGAGCGCGTACCCCTAAACATGGACGCTGGAGGGATTCTTTCCAGGAAGGGGCCAATAGTGGATTTTCTAGGGGTGGGCCTAAAATGTTTTTGCAGGGCGGCCAAAAATGGCAAAATTAAATTTTCACCACTCGATACTAAGAAAACAACCTTTTTTTGCAAAAATTGATGGGAAAATGTCAAATTTCAAAATCTTGGTGCGTCCTTGGCCTCCACTTCCGAAGCCAATGCCCCTGAAATTTCTATAATGAAAAGGCTGAGGAAGATAACAAAAATATATTTACCAATACACATGCAATGATTTTTGAAAATAATATTCAATTATTTTAATTTTAATATTTTAATCTTTGAACCAGACATGAAGTCCATAGAGCACAAGCACGCACTATCCGCACAACACAGATTGATACTAACAGACACAGAACATTTTGTATCAGCGTTGGTGGTAGGATCACAGGAATACCGATACTTTTTCGCTAACTTGTAACACTTCGTACAACACTACATTACAGACACTTCCTCAACATAGTTGTTGGCTAAGTCGTAATACTAGGTGGCGGAACCGGGGGGGTGCATGGGCCTAGGCTCCCCCACATTTGTTTCTGGGGTGCCTGGCCCCCTAATTTTTTTCCTAAATATCGTAAGTTTAAGGAACACCTTTAGTATTAGGTCCATGTGACAATGTAAATCGTTCACTGAAAAAAAACGTTGCAGAATTTTGGCAGTATTTTGTCGATATTATTTCTAACATATTATTTGTAATTTGGCAGGATTTCGTAATTGTTTGGCAGAATACACCG
>JGI24021J15306_10002121_pt1 | contig 20900 bp, 9 predicted proteins | sample Ectturendosymbi1_FD_15306 | JGI IMG/M metagenome (IMG submission 15306)
AGCCATGGGCGTGGGAAGGATTTTTTCCAGGGGGGGGGGCAAAAGTGGTGAAATTTCATTTTTTCTCTCGAAACTAAGAAAGCAACTTATTCTGCTATAAATGTAATAGGAAAACGTCAAATTTCAAAACCCAGAGGCCAAGGCCTTCCCTGCCACCCCGTTCCGACGCCCCAGCCTGTTGACCTGGTCTTGCTCCTCCTAATTCACGTGACGCGGACGAACGCGCATTGACAGACGTGGCTAACGCTACGTCCGTGTTGCATGTTCAGTTCGTGACGAGAGCTGTGCGTGTGATCGACCTCATCACCAACATCGACTGGCAAGCATTCCAGGCGGTCAACGGCCTGCAAGTGTTCATCGATCGCTTGGAGCACGAAGTAGACATCTGCAGAAAAGAAGCCCCCTCTGCCAGCGACACAGTTCCCGGTTCGCCTGGCGTCCCGGCTGCGGAAGGTAACAGATCTCTGTGCTAGGTGCGGCATGCTCATGCCTTACGTGAGGAGTGAGGTGATTTGAAGTGACTTCTTCACTGTTAATGCAAATTTTAAACTTTCGTTATTGCTATGAGAACGATTGTCGGGTTAGTGAGGAACATCTGTTGTTGTAGTTGTTAATAAAAATTTTTATCGAGTATCAAGGGTTGGCTGGCTGTGTGTTTAAATGCTGGGCAACAGCAGTACGAGTGTATGTTTCTCGTTTGGCAGGATAGCAACGCAACAGTTCTTTTTTGCCAACTTTAACTTTTTACTTGTCACGTGTCTTGAGAGTTATTTTTTGTGCATTGTTGAAACGCGCTAGTTTCGTTTTAAATTTTTAGATTACTTATTTCTATGAGCCTCATCTTGTCTTCTGTGTTTTTTAAGAGATGCTGATTTTTATTGGCATATTGTGTGGACTTGTGTACCATTATTTCTTTACATCTCTAATGAAACACGCATTTATATATGAAAGTTGATATTTTTCTAGCACTGTTTTCTCCTGTTGACTACTTTCCTCCTGTAGAACAGAGCTTTTTTTTTACCGCGTTGGGCAATTGATCGTCACGCATAAAATAGTTTATTCCGAAACGTAAAGGCAAACCTGTCCCAGCTGAATTTTCTGAGATTTGGGTCGTTTTTTTTGCTTTTTTTCATTTTCAGACGTACGTACCTATCAGTTATTTTCAGCTGGAACCAGTAACTGCCAAAAAACGCTGTGCGCTTGTTTCAGATGCAAACATGGACGTTGATAACGGCAAAGACGAAGCTGCTGCGACAGCGATGGACACGGAGGATGTGGAGAAAAGTAAAATCGAATTTAAGTCAGGTTAGCAGAGAAGACTGAATGTTTTGTGGCGTCATCATAAACCTGTCTCATGTGGAAACTTTTCCCTGCGTCAGAATTTGAGGCAGCGATGATATAATTTAATCGTCTGTTGACTCAGCAAAATGTTGCGTGATCACGCTTTTATAGGTAAATTTTTGCATGCTGGTCTATTCCAACGGTGCTCAACCTAGCACGGCCACACGCGGCGTTCGATAAAAGTTTATGCTGCCGTGCACGTGTGAAATAAAATACCAATTATGGGGACAGTGCACTAATAAACACTCTTTGTCTACTGTAGGCGGATACATAGCAGAATGATGACCAAACAGACGTGTGGGAGCATGCTAGGTTCAGTGTGTGGAAGCAGAACAGAAGGAATGTAAAAAGATACAAATGATTTGAACACTGGTGGCCCTAATTACTAAAAATAAACGTGATGTGACTGGCAACAGCGAAAAGGTTGTACATCCCTGATTTATTCTCTGTATTTGGATGTTTGGAGAAACAAATCTGAACTTGAAATTTTACGGAAGAAGAGTTCCTACCCAAACTTGGTGCTGATATTCACGAAACATACTTACAGCTGACTGGAATCTTCACCTGTCTGTGATATTATCTTTTGGTAAATTCTGAATTAAGCCGGACCACACGTAACGAAATGCAGACAGAAGACATAAGTCATCTGTTTTTTTGGCGTTGAGCAGAAGGGGTCAGTGGGAGGTTGTGGAAAAAATACAAGCAATGTGAAGCCATATTTGGTAAGCAATAGTAAATGCAGTTCAACGTGAACATAAAGAGAACATCGTTGGCTGCAGATTTCCTTGAACTTAATTGCTCGACGTTGTCTCCGCAATGCTGCGCCAACACTGCAGTTGTTCCGCACATGACAATCGACCGCGTGTCACTAGACACATAATGCCGAAATAGCTTTGCTTTGCTATGTTGAAATAGCTCCGGCTGAACGTCTAAGCTTCACTTGCTTCATCATACAAGCGTTGTACTGATAGGAGAAAAAGGCCGCCAAAGCATGACAGACGAGACAAAACCGCTCCGTCTCGTATCTTCAAGCTGTGTTCATCTGCTTAGAAAGAAATATAAGGATCTTTGTCAAACTTGCGGCTCTGCTCGACTGGAAATCGACCTTCAGCTGTTTTGGCAATGACTTCGTATTAACGCATTATGTTTAGGAAATTTCTTACGGGAAAGAGTGATTTCTTTATCGTGTTACTGAAGTGGAAGCGTGAAGCCTTTAGCACTGAAGAAGTTATTGTCTAATCCACAACATCGAAGTGGACAGCAAACGTTATTTGCTGTGTCGACAATAAACAAACCCAGCGCTATTAATGAAAGCAATTTGCAAAATTATTGCCAATTATGGCAAGAGGATGTGAAAACATTGTTGATTTGTACAACTCGACAACACGAGTAGCAACAAAAATCTTGACCAGGTCAAGGTTTGGGATTCTGTGTCGGTGATAATTTTTAAGACCTGAGTTTTTTAGTTCATACACGATTCTTCCGCAAATCTACTTAGAATTGATAATCCCCATGACATTGCGCGCAGCATGTGGCTGGTCAATCGCCCAACTTAGCACTGGGTTGCTCTGTAACGCTTTCGTATTTTTAGTCGATCTCTTCAATGCAAGTTCGTTTTTGGTGGTCTCATCGGCCCTGGGTCGGTTGCATTGGCGGCATTGGCATTCGAAGGAGGGTCAGGAGGGGCCTTTCCCCTAGATTTTGAAGTTTGACATTTTCCTATTAATCTTTTAGTGAAAAATTTTTTTTCTCTTAGTTTCGTGTTGGTAATATGAAATTTCACCACTGTTGTCCCCCGTAGACAAAATCCTTAGGCTACCCGCTGGAAAAATCTACTATTGACTCCCCCTGGAAAAAGTCCTTCCCACCAGGGCTCCCACTGCTGTTTTTTTCCTCCCAGATCCGTTTTTTTTCGAGTCTGTCTGGGTGTCTAGGTCCAATTATAAAAAATTTCGTAAAAGCTGTTTTTTTTTGAAGATATAAATTTGGGTAATAGCTACAGTAAGTCTAAAATAGTATAAGAAACAAATTTTCCGGTCATTAGTATTCGCATGAGATTATGAGTAGAAAAAAGTACTAAGTACTCATATTTGTGAAAAAAAAACGTGTTCAGTCGGTGTCACACCATCACACCAGTGTGAATATCAAATACTGTAGCTTGCTTGTGATCCGGTGCAGTCAGCCATTCAGTTAGGCTTACAACAAAAGTCACATGAGGGTATACAGCACCAAACGGTTACATGTAAACAAGTGAAAGCTTTGCATTTGGATGAACGATATGTAAGGTCATTGTCTCAGACGCCAACTGAAAAAATTTGATGAAACCATGTTTGAGACTGAATGTTCAAATTTCTTGGTTGCGTTATGCATGTAGATTTAGAAAGTTTTTCCATTGGAGGAAGGATTTGTTGCGAACTTCGAGCTTTTAGATTCTGTTGCAACTCAAGATCTCATAAAAGATCCAAGTGCAATAGCGTATGTGGCCTTACATTTTCCCCATCTTGTGCCTTGAGATCAGCTGGGGGCTATATTGACAGTTTGAAGATTTGACCTTGTGCAATAAATCTATCTCTGATTTCTGATATTGTCTGCGTAACATGAAATACGGCTGATTTTGGAATATTTTGTGATTTAATGAACAAATTTATGGTTTGGCCACACTGTACTGCATCACTAGAAAGAATATTTTCACATGATGAGAATGTTAATGCAAAAACGAGCTCGCTAAAACCGAGACTGTTAAGAAAAAGTTCTTGGCAAAACAAGTACTGCCAAGAAGCCTGCAAAATGGCTATTGGACACCTAAGTCTGAATTGCAGTGAGAGGTGTCATTAATTCAGGACGTGTGTCACCAGCGTTATATAAAACGATTTGAGCAACGGAAAAGTGATTCAAATGTCAATGTTCAAGCTGCAGACGAAAATTTGGATGAGGACCTATCAACAAATCAGTATTGTAATCACCGTTTCACCTCACGTTTTTGCATTCATATGTTTTTTTACTACAAATTAAGGTTTTTGTTTTTTTGGTTGACATATGGTTTATTTCATGCACAGTCCGGGTTTATCAGAAATTACTGGATGGGAGCCCTGCTTCCGACGACCAGGGTCGATGGTTTATCCATAGTTTGGTGTTTTTACTCCGCATAGTCGCTTAGACCCAGATGTGCTCGAAATGAAAAGTTCAGTGGGTGATGTGTGCTATCAGCAGTGTTGTAGTCTGAAGAAAACTCGTGGGTCAAGGTTTTTCGCCGTTGGCTCTGACATCACTGAAATCGAATTTGACGTACTTGCGCTTCAGTGATCGAGTCCAACCCCATTTATACACCAAATCAAGCGAGACTATCGCGCAACAAGCACATTCCCGATATTGAAGAAGAAAAAGCTACAGTGATCAGAAGGGCGCTATAGCTCAACGTACTTTTGTCATACATGAAAGAAGATAACCGACCCGCATCAGTGTTCCTTCTAAGAAATTACGTAGTTGGCTTGAGCCGAAGACAACCGGGTTTTGCAAAAAATCGTTGTCGAGCACCTTGCAGTTGTTTCAACAACCTACGCCCTGTTTTTGACATGTGTATCCAGGAACTCTACTGCACTTCTGGAAGACGTGGGACCACGGTCAGCGACTTGCACCGCCATGTTTCGTCGTAACTAGCGAACGCGTCTGCGCTGCTAAGCCTTGGTCTATATTCTATAAGTAAAAGATAATAACCGTTCATTGCACAGGCATTTGTTTATAACGTCGAAACTCCTAATCAGTCACTGTCCGCAGCAAGCCCAAACAGCATTCGCCGGCGTTTGGTTTCCTTGAAGTCTAACTGGTCACGAACAACGAGTCTAAATCACGAACTACTACTGTAAGCAAGCTTATTAACTCACAATATACGTTTCATTCCTGAACGTCGAAAGTAGCCAATCATTTGTTCGCCAATGCACTGGCGCCAGTAGCGCTACAACTTATGTAACGACTGTGCTGGAGTAGATCGCACACGTTTCAGCACGACCATACAAAAAGTATTGTAGTTCAGCCAATAAATTTGAACCTTGCTATTTGCTAATCTGATTTTTTGAATAGTGCTGCCCATACCTTGTTGGTTATGTTGTTACAGCACAGCATATCTGCTGTATATTAATTTTCTCGAGGCGCACCTAGCAACACCTCACAGCACACCGTTTTGAGAATCAATGTGTTAAAAATTTAAATTATTCGTTATTTTTGCTAAATTGTCGAAACTACTTTTTTCACGCCAAGATTATCTAAACAGATTATCTTGCATGCCTTGGGAACCCCTGTGCTAGTTGAAGCTTTTTCAGTGGGTCAACAATGCTTTTGAGCTGATCAGGATTAATCGTTGTGTCGCGTAAACGTAACTAATTGTTTTAGCTCGAATCCAACGGTCATGCCTGAAACTTCCTTCGAGCAGCACTTGTAAAAGAAAAATTTGCGTTCACAAACAACATAGTCACACACATCGTTTTTCCTGCAAATGCGTTGAAGCACAATGCATGTAAGTGTTAACAAAACCGATTTTCTATTGTTGATCACCGGGTGATTATTTGGTTAAACGAACCTTTTTCTTCCTGTAGCACAAATTTCATTCTCCAACAATGCTTCCTTCAANATATGCACCTGCTCAATGGAGCTTCGAAAGTGCTATTTGAAAGATTAGCAATACGCAAGCGGCAAAGTGTTTAATAGCAGAACGCCCAAAACAAACGCAAGTATCTGAGCAATTAACCATTCTTTACGCGATTGTCAGGTATAGTCTCGGTCCAAACAAGATTCTTTGCATTTATTTCGTTAAAGAAAGTGATGCTTACCTTGAACGAGTGAGGTGTCACTAGGGTCGACAGTAGTTGCTATAGCCGTGCGTCCGCCACAGCACAGGCGTCACCAGTCACTCCTTGCGTCTCGTCGACACCGATTACGAAGGTACTGCCAAATCTGCTGCACATGCCTTTTTAAACAAATTATTTGTGTGTTCTTTGGCCTTTTAATATTTTTTATCCAACAAAAAAAGAAGTGGATTGGCAAGCGAACTGATTACCGAGCGATGGATTGTTTACGGAAACTAGTGGAAATGAGATGTAAATGTTACACATGAATATTTTTTGCACATTTAGTAGATAACAAAGCGTGAAGATGGCTTNTTGCATGAAAGTTTGTAAAATGCATTTATTTTAAAACTCAGCAAAGAAGTCTGCTTTTTNGCCAGTGGATTAAAATCTGAACTTAGCTTTGTTTGGCGATTCCCAAGATAGATATGAGGTGTTGTGTTGCTCAGTTGACTTTGATCTGCAGCAGCTTTGTTAATGTTCATGACGCTGAACGTCTGCTCACACACACAGGCTGAGCCAAGTAATACCAGCATGCTGCGTGCCATGTTCCGGAGGTTTGGAAATACTTTTTCGTTAAGTCAAGCATACAAATCATTCAGTTTCAGAGAATTGAATAATTTCTTGGAGGTACGGTCAAACTGAAAATTATAACCTTTTCCGAATGCAGCTCCTGTAGTGATGTTTCAGAGTCTCGTGGTAGTGTACGTGAAGTGATCACCCAACCTTTCGAATGAGATGCGGACATTCTACCACTGAGTTGTAGCCGGTCCTATTTTGGAATTATTTGTAAAGGATAGAACTAGGAACCAAATCAGTTGCTAACGTCTCAAAAGTAGACTCCTGTTCTTGCATTAAACGCTTCCTGAAGCAGCATTTCGCTTCATAGCAAAATGACGCTGGTATTCATTTTTTGAAAGCCGTAGCACTTTCATGATTTATGAGACATACAACCATTGGTCAGATTTTAGTAGTCTTTTTTGTCTGCTTCTCATGAAATACTCGGCCATGTCTGTCCATTCTTTTCTTCGGACCGCTTATCTACATAGAAAGGTTAACACCTTTAGCATTTAGCCAGGTTCTTGATATTGTTGCAAATTAATGTGCAGCAAGCGATCATTGATCGTGGTTTTGCAAAATGACTTTTGTCAGGTTGAGTATCCACAAAAAAGGACATTATTGCGAAGCCAAAAAGTGTTTTAACAAAGTGGAAAGCAGAGCGGAGCAATACAATGCGCCTTGTGCTAGGGGAGCATGACTGCATGAGCGTTGCAAGGAGTGTCAAAATGGATTGGCTTTATTAATAAAATTTGGAGAAGTTCAATGGGCTGGATCGAAAAGGTCACTGGGTCGTGTTTACTACCAGTGATATGGTTACAGCGAAAAATTTTAAAAGTGCAAACGAAGAAGCATTCATTTCCTGCCGGAACAGCATCTTGGTATATCCCTATAATAAAAATAGTGTAATGTCGTTTTTGCTAAGCGATATTGCCAATAAGAACAAAATATTTAGATTTTGGTGACAAAGGAATTACACAGGCGATTGAATTGAATGGTGTAAAATCATAATAATGGGAAACATGTAAAACTTTTCACATTTTCACTTGGCATGCACCCAGTAAAATCGCCAAGTTTCGCCAATAAAACTTGGCAAGGAAACGTGTTGTTTTAAGTGCTGGTATTGATTTTTCCATTTAGTGTTGAAAGAGAATGGAAAATGGTTTTTGAAAATGTATGGAAACCCTGACTATCGCTTTTGTGGAACTTCAGAAACGGGTGCACATCTTGTGCTCTACTCAACTGACACACCCAACACAGTACCAAGATTTTTTTGATTTCGAAAATTTGTGAATCATCCGGTCCAACTGTTCCTGGAATGTTCAACTTGTGTGATAATTTATTTTTGTAATAGGATTTGTTTCAAAGGGTGCGTTATCCACAACGTGGTGTTGGCATTGCAGGGTTTTTTTCCCGGTTGCAAGCTTGTTATTCTACTGATGAAATAACTAACTGGTGTTTCTGCGTCTTCCTCGATGTTTTGTTACATCTGGCAACTCACTTTTGTTTCCGCAGGAGCGCAGTGTCTACCTCAACGCGCGGCACTCTTCAAATCTGTGTTAAACTTCTTGAAGAAAGCAATTTCGGATCAAGCATTCGGTGAGCAGGTTCGTCACATGATGGACGGGACACTGCCCAATTCGCTGAAACACATCATCGGCAACGTGGAGTACTACGGACCGGCTCTCTTCCTGTTGGGTAAGTTGGTGATTGGATTCTAAACTGCTGTTAATAACTTAAGTTTTATTGAATAGTGAAAAGTGTGTAATCGACAACTAAACATAAGCCTCGAAGGTGTGCTGCATTATCCTAAGCCAGTGGTTCCCAAACTTGGCGTAATAAGGATTTCTTTGGCGGGTAGTGCGGAACCATAACCACAATGTTGTTCTGTATTCTTTTATGACGCAAAATATTGAGGGTAATGAGACATATTCGCTGCCTTGATTTGGGTAACGGCTCGAACAAGTTTGGGAACCACTGTCCAAAGCTTACCAAACCGGGTAGGAAGGCTTACGTGAGCGGAATATCCTAGCATCTCATGGCTCACGGCTATATGCTGCACTGCGTTGGCAAATCTAGCAGTAGTTTGTAATGACTGCAGCGACGGTTTGGCAAGTGGCAAGTATTGGGACGTTAAATGTTGTGCCTTCGAGCCTCTCGTTTTTTCGCGATAATCCTCACCCAGTTTCTCAAAGCGCTGTAAGCCCAAGGTTGTGATTTTGTGCTTGAATTTATTTTTCCGATGCGCGAGATCTTCCGTCTGATTAGATGCTGCGCCAGATTTGGAACACCCTGTATGATCCATTTTCTGGTAAAACGTACAGATATCAAGTATTGCGTCCATTCGCACCCATGGCGGTCCTGCACATTTGGTGGTCTACTAGTGCTAGTTTCAGATGGCTTGCTTTATACTTGCTAGAGCATGCGTTGAAAAACTGCGCGTTGTTTTTTTGTATTGTTCGGGTCATAGCAATCGGCGGCATGCCGAAGCCTTTAATTTACTTCTTTCTGGGCGGTTGAGGCTAACGTCCTTGCCCAATGGAGCGCTACGACGATTCGCTCAGGTGTACGTGAAGTGAACACCCAACCTTTCGAATGAGATGCGGACATTCTGCCAATGAGTTGTCGCCGGTCCTATTTTGGAAGTATTTGTATAAGAATAGAATTAGGAATTAAAGTTGACGAGAACGTTTGTGCAGTACTAACCATCCTGCATCTTGGACGTTGTTTTGTCCATGTCACAAACTCTTGGGGGCGCCTGAATTTGTCCTTGTTAAACCAATATGCGCTGTGACGTCTAGCAAATCTGCTGCCGCTGTTACGTTGGTAGTGGAATTGTGACGTGTAAACTTAAAAGCTACTGTCTGAGCTAGAAATTGCGCTGATTTATTTTTCTTTGAGATCTGATGAAGTTTTTGTGGAAGCTTTTATTGAACGGCAACATGTTTTTCAAGCTGTTTGTACACGTTGGACTGCGTTTGACAAAATAGACGGTTTTTTTAATTTTAGAAATGCAACTAACCAGAAAAAATTCATTTATAGTGACACATTACACGAAATCTTCCAGCGTAAGCGTGCTGTGAAAGTGGATTCTACGGTAACTTGCTAAGACTTGCGAGGCCAACACAAGCCATGTATGTGGCGCTGAAATGCGTTCTCATCAGCGCTAAGCTTTTTTGCGGTTTAGACTTGGCCAACTGCCTCGATTTCAAAATGCCCCTCTGCTCGTGCGTGCTGTACCCAAACACCACGCCTCGAGGTTCATGACAAGCACTGCCGGGAGTATTGTGTTCAAGTTCATTGTGTCGAGCCTTCCGCTTGCCGCTTACAATACAAGGTGCCTCCAAGAATTCATCATCTGAGATGTGCATGTCTGAGCAACTACAGACTCTAGGAGCTGTATGGAATTAAACAGGCTCAGTGTTTAGAAGAACAACATTTCTTCATGAAAATTAGATTAAGGATTTCACAAGTTTTGAGTTATTCGTAAAAATTAGATTGAGGACTTCAAATGCAAGAGGATTTTGTAACAGATTTCACAAGATTCTGATCTAAATCTTTTGGCCATCCTCAAACAACCTTACTTTCTGAAATTGTTGTGCCATTTACAAATATGAACTACTGTGCTTTTATATGAATTCACTTACATTTAACATAAACCACACAATTTTAAGTTGTTTTCACACGTTCTGTTGAAATGTGAGATATATTTAAAAAAATTTGGTTAAGAGATTGCATAATGGACGGTAACAACTCTTTGGAACACCCTCTATAATCCATCCACTGTCTAGCAGCCAAGCAACGGGCCTAAATAGTTTCAGTGGACAAGACGCTTTTCAGCTTGCCAAGTAATGTATTTGATAACAAGAGTCAGAGCGCAGCACACAAGGAAAATTTCAGCTGAAGTCGTCCTATAATTGCTTTCATCATGATTACCTTCCATGTGCCACATATTGTCCTGGCATTGCTGAACACTACAGTTTCTGCGAAATTGTACCCAACAGATTGATGGAAGTCTAAAGCTGGCTTGCGACGCATTTTGTTCCGAAAAATAACGACCTTGAAACTGGTTGCTGTAATAATCTAGCCTGAAATAATGAACACGCTTGTGGGCGTGTATGTTTTTTTCACACACTGTCTCTGGATTTCTCGAAAATGTCAATCGTTATGGTCACCGGTCTCCTCAGCTTTAAACCCAGTTTTCGCCCGCTTTTGTCGACGCATTTAGGACAACCCGATGCAGTGTAGAGAGCACGTCAGGGTTTCGGCGTTCACACTCTAAAATCAGGATGAGCGATGCTGTTTTCTATTAAGAGCTATAAAAGCTCTGAAAAAGCAAGAACAGTAATCTAGTAACTTGGAGTTACGCTTTCCCGCCAAGCGCAAGGCGAACACCAACCATCGAGTTTCTGTTCATGTACAGTTATTTTGCTTGTGCAGCCATGGAGGTGGTGACTGTGTACGTCTTCCAAGAACCGTCTCTGTTGTCTTCGCTCCAAGACAACAGACTGACGCACGTGATGTTGCACGCGCTGCTCGTCAAAGACCCACCTGCCACCCGCGAAGTTCTCGCGTCTTTGCCGAATATTTTCAGGTTGGTGCAGGTTTCTTGATTTTTACTTCCTTCATGGAACAACCTGATGTGTGATTATAGAACGGGAACATAATTATTTTGAGTTTGTCCCAGGGTTGTCGATTTTGCGGAAGAAACCGGATTTGAGTGTATTTTCAAGAAACATGTGGTCTGTGGCCAAACGTAAATGTTGAGAGCGCGTCGCATAGTTCACGATTTGATGCACAATTATTATTATAGTAGACCAGTATTAACCAACGACGCTGAAGTTCTGCGCATGTGCTGATAATCGTCGGCAGATGGCGACAGAAAGCAATCAGGTTGTGGCGACAGTTTATGTCCTAATGCAATTGCTTTCGTCTTGGGAGCTGTCTGAAATTTAGTCAACAGCGTCGATAATGGACTTAGTGGTCACTGAATTTTAACTGAAGTGGTGATAAGCGAAGGGGCTTTCTTTAAATATACGCTGACTTGGTTCCGGTCTCAGAAAAACGAGGATGGTAGTTTCGTTGTTTGGCGCGCTGTGCGTTGCACTGCAAGTGCAAGCCTGTCTTGTTCTGCACTGCGCTCGTGTATGGCTGCTGTTTCAAGTTGCGATTGCGATTATAAATAAATGCCCGCCGTTTCCGCAAGTCCACTTGCAAACTTCGCATCTGTTGTCTTCAGCACGATATCGAAAACCGTAGTGCTGTTGTGTCACAGCATCAACTTACCTTGAGCTTTTTTTATTCGATATTTTGAAAGCGGAGTGGGACCGATGCCCCCAGCTTACCTTAGCAATTGTCTCACTCCAAGTGCCATGAAGATAGTTCCATCAAATACTTCTTTCCCCAGCGCTTTGTGCCTTAATACACGCGGATTGGACGCATTCGTGAACTGCAATCCTTTCGACCGGCTCTTCCACGTCATGCTCAGCCCAGACTATTTGCTCGCAATGAGGAGGAGACGGAGCTCAGACCCTCTTGGTCGGTGTGACTTTTGGTCTTCTGTGGATGGTCAGCGTCTGTTTCGCCTCATTATCTTAGTGGATATGCCTGAAAGTGTTTGCAGCCTGTTTAGCTTAGCTATAATATGTAATGAAGATGGGAATAAAGTCCATATACGCATTGCGCTTCTCTGTCAATTCTGTCACTGACCGGTGCGCCTCTGCCGCTTGTTCAATGTTTTGTATTTTTTTGTTTCCCGCGGCGAAATCTTGCTCTACCTGCTTCTCGAACAGGCGACACGGCTTCGAATCTCGGCAACGCCATGGACGAGCTGATGCGCCACCAACCTACCCTGAAATCTGCCACGATGCAAGCCATTCAGCGCTTGCTCGACGAGCTGCACACTTTGGGATCAGACCCGTCAACGATTTGTTCGCGGTACGGGCGATCTAGCGACCCGACAGACTTTGCAGCGAAGCATGTTGTCAGATCCTTGTTACTGTGCCTATGTATTGTTTGCTTGTTCTTTGGTGAAATCACTGTAAAAAATTAATAACAATTTTGCCTGCATGTTTAAGCAGGCTTTACTTGGGAAAAAATACAACACCGAGAAGGGCTTTGAACTTTGCAAATCACGCAAATGTATTGCTTCCAGATTGAATTAAAACGATGTATTTTTAATTTCTCTTGTTGTGCTCTCCACCCTAAATTCTAACGCCTAAAAGCTTACATTTTACTTGCCGAAAGCGAACCCTGTTAGTACAATAAGGGTAAGACCGTGGGCGAAATGACTTGTGCGAGAATTTCAAGACTTGCATTCGTAAATGACGAGTATGAGCACAACTTCTTTCAGGTCGTCGCAGAACAAATCGGACCTGAATGCCGGCGGAGCTGAAGGATCGTCTGAGGGCGTTGAAGGCGCGGGGGAGAACTGTTCGCAGGCAGACGAGAGCGCAGCTCAGGACGATGCGGGTTAGACTAAGTCATTAGTGTGTGGCCAATCGACAACAAATTGCCGGTGGATTTTTCGTAAATAGCTCCTCGCGTGGCAGGTGTGGCTTCGCTCACGGTTTTCGGTTTCTGTGACTTAACGAAGAAAGAGCTGACTGTGAGGGTGTTCGCGTCAAAAGCTGGGAACAGTGATATGCAATTTCATTTTACAATTTGCCTGCATTACTGGCGTAGTTCGCGGTTCTGCCAAAAATATAAATTTTGCGACAATTTATTGTCAAGGGCTTTGTCATGTGAGCTTCGCTTGCCATCGTTTTGCTGTATACGTGAAAGCTCTACGGCGTTTTCTCGAACTTTATTTTTTTACGTACAACCTTGTAGATTCCGGCTAAATTTGTCTTCTCCTGTGTGTCTGCATTAAGAATACGTTCTAATAAATTCGTTGCCATTGTACTGGATCTCAGTCGACGCGTAAGATTGCATTGTTTACGATGCTTATGACGTGCATATCATAACTTGTGAAGCAGCGATGAAGCTGGCGAGTGAAACATCAGTTCTTGCTGAGCTCAGCCGCATATGCTTTGCTTCCTTGACAGCGACGCCTCCGGGAACATCTAGTGAACTACTGTATTACTTCAGCGTGCAAGATGCCGTGACCCCTTCCGCAGAGCTGTGGCCATTTGCTGTGACTGTAAATCTTTCCCGTCTGCTTTGTCACACATAAAGTTACAGCGCAAGCAACTCAGCAGGTCGCTTGTGCAACAGCAGCTCTCGTCAAATCTTTCCCGAAAGCAGAAGTAAACATCCACTTGTTTCTTTGTAAAAGGTTGCAATTTTTCGTTTTTGCTTCAAAAAGCGCGATGTCGACTGGCCACCCATCAGCACAAAGTTTTGGTTTGTAAATTTTTAGCAGTTTGCGCTAAACGAATCTCCACGTTTGACATCCCTATTCGGGGTTATCAACTGACCTGACTAGAGGCTTTCCTTTTTCATCGGTTGCGCGTACGCCTGCATGCATAAATTAACTTTTGTTTAACGCTTCGTATCAGAACGTTGGAAACGCAAGCGCTGTGTTGCGAGGCGTGATGTAGACCGGCATGGTTCCAGCTTAGGGTGCTGACTGGCTGCTTTGCAGGTAGCGAAGATGAGGTGGAGGAAGTCGAGGAAGCCGCTGCGTCCAAGTCGTCAAGCAGCGTCCAGGGGTGAGCTAGAATGCTTTGTGCTGCTTCCGTGTTGATAGAATGAATTCGCGTTTTAGTGAAAAGATGTAGACTACTCGTTTCAGAGCTTTATCGCGGTTACACCGTTAAATCAGATGTCATTGTTGCTAAAATTAACCTGCTAATAATTGGCCACAAGAAAACGCCACAAACCAGAATCCGGTACGTTTTTTTGAACGCAAGCAAACCTAAGCCGTCAAGTCAAACCCACTCCATAAAACTGCGCTAGATTCGAATGTCGTAAAAAGTCTTGCTACCTTAAAGCCAGTTGTTCTCAGTTCTGGCGACGTGTCCTGTCCCTGTGAAGCACTGTCAATCCTACCGTCTTTCGTTTTTTTTGCTTGTTTGATATGATGATGTATCTTCTTACGCGCGACATTGCAAGTGGATAGTGGACAATGTCTTCTTCAAACACTCTCCCGCAGTATACACCGCGGCCTGCAGATTTTTCGTAGATTTTAACTAAACAAACCGGTGGCGACAACACGCCTGGTACACATCACACACGCAGTGTCTACTGTTCGGTTGCCAGAGCGTGCTTCGCGTCATTGTTGCCACGCATCTGAGGAAAGGTCAGTTGTTGCTTGTCCCGACGTCGTTGTTGGTCTGCGTGCGAGACCACGCTAGCAGTGATGCGCAGCACGTTCACGAGGTCTCGTGTTTGCAGTCTGTTCAGCCGGTCTCAACGAAACCTGCTTCCGCGTGTAGGGCGACTGAAAAACGATCTGCCTGTGACCGAAGAGTTAGTCCAGCAGTGGACTGGAATTCCTTGTTGAATTCCATACCAGTTAATGTGCGGACTCGGTCGTTCACGCGCCGAAGCAGCTGCTGGAAATGCGACGCCGTGTTTTTACGTGTTTTTCTCCATTTTCCGGTTGCATTGCGGAACGAGCCTGTGCGAGATGAAATCAATTTTGAGAGCAATATGGCCAATTACAGAATATTTTGACAGCATTTGCGCATTTTTCTGGTTTCGTAAACGGAATTTTAGATAAACAAGCAAACCTGCGGAGATGTGTTAAATAGATAAAAAGTCAAATTTGAGTATAAATTTTGCGGCGACTTAGATCAGACTTTTGTGAAAAAAAAGTCACTTTATAGGTAATGAATCGTTTCACCATCATTCTGCTCAAGGATGAGATATCCGTAGAAAACATCACATATTTTTGTTTTTATACAACCTCATATTAAGTCGATTTCTTGTTGACGGTCCCTTCTGTCCTAATTCGTGACATTCTTATTTGTTACTTGTGGTATTGTCGCGTTGCTAAATAGAACTGTTGTGTAAAGCAAATAGAAATCTTCAGATTTTTAGACATCAGGCGATTTTGTCTTAAGTTTTATCGACACGTCTTTGTTATTCATTATTGTCTATCGTAATAATGGTGGGTATCCGTTTAACTTTCACAATGCAGTTTTAGCTGGTGACGTAGTAGTTTAGAATAGATCAAACAAAAAGATCTTGGAGCAATGCTAAGAAATAATCAAAATCTTGCCTAGCCTCATAAAGGGCTAATGGAATTAAGTTTGTGTAAAGTTGTGCCCGGGCTGGATGAAATTCCAGGTGAAATGTTTTCTCTTTAAAATGTGCTGATTTTTGATTGAGAATGGTAATACGCTTGATTTATTTCTGAGTGCTTAGGAAAATCAGTTTATAGATTCCCATTAATTGCAATTGTATGTTTACAAAAAATATGTTCCACAGATGAATATGGGGCAACAAAGCGGGTATATTGGTAATTTGGTTTACCTCAAAGTGTATCTTTTGCTTTCCAAGTACAACCCAATTTCGTTTAGTGTGGAAATCTGCAGCAATCGTAAGCCCTCATTTCGATGAGGTTGGGGTTGCCGTTGACGAAACGGTTTATGACGCAGTTGCGCTTTCTTAAAATAACCATCAGTACTCATGAGTAACTTGACTAGTTTTTTCTTGATTTTTTACAGAGTTGATTAAAATAGCTAATAGCGCAAATGCATTTTAGTCCCTTAGAAGATGGGACAACCGTTTGTTCACATGCCTCTTTCTACTTTTGCACTTCCTCAAAGTTGTTTTCTCCTTTTAACAGCTTAATCATATTTTTCGTTTTCATTTTCCATCCAATTCAGTTTAAAGCTTACGTCTTATGTACATAAGAAACTATACAAGACTCGTGGTGTATTTTCTGTTGACGGCTTGTAGCCACTGCGATGCAGTTACATACTGTACCTCAAGCCAAGGTTAGGATTTCAATAGACTTTTCGGTTCTGACCTGTTGCTCAGGGTTGCGGAGTTGGATGTAAAATGTCCAACTTTAACTCTGACCTTTCAAAATTTCCGACTACCTAACATTAACAAAAAGTGAATGAAATTTGGCTGTCAACAATTTTTTAGCAACTAGCAATCGATGGAAATCGTGGTACACAGCAAGAATTATCTGGTTCAAAAAAAGTTTTAAAAGAAATTGTAATATTTGAACACGAATTCCTAGCTTGCGATGTAAAAAATAATTCAATTGGACTTCCAGAGTCGAACAAAAAAATCCGACTCCTAGTGCTTAGGAATCTGACTTTGATTCCACTCAAAAATCTCCAACTCCGTGCGTCTCCGATAGTGACTCCGCAACCCTGTTGTTCTTAAACGTTTTTTCGAAGAATAGCATCTATCTCGTCGACGGAGCGATTCTCTGGAAACTCTCTTGCAGACGATTTAATAGTTTGCACTAAATTACCGTACTGTATATATGTGAAGGTCTGAAACAACTATTCTAATACTGCAGTTCTTCAATAGCCTTGCACTGCCCAAAATTTCTGACTTCTGGTCTGTATGAACTGCATTATTAAATTTGATTGCGACGTTACAAGCAGCATCGGAAAAATGCAACAATATACATTGAACATGTCGAAAATATCAAACGGTACTAACGCTTTCTGTGAGTTAACCACATCAAGATCGTTCAGCATTAAAATCACATGGCTTTTCAAAAGTCTTAGTTACAGTTCTAAACGATAGACTCCATTTCTGGTTGCCTTGCGATCAGCTTGTCTCCTTGACATCTCTCGCCACTGAGACGGACATTTTCTCACTTCAACGTCTCTTAGAGACACTATTTCTTAAAAATGTTGACATGACAACATTTAACGTTATGCATTAGCAGTGCACCGCGAAAACGTTAAAACTACGCCAACGTTTCGTCCGGTCTGTCGGCAAGCCTTCGTCAGAGCACTGTACATGAAAAATAACTGCAAGTCGATAGCGACAGTCCGTTAATACAGTCTGCATTTGTCGCAAAATGGGTCGGAAAACACTGCGAAAGCAATCCTCAGTATCGGCGGCGTCGTTTGAAGCCAAGATACAAAACGAAAGAAAAAAGGATGACGATCAACGCAAACTGCACAGAAGCCACACGAGAGAAAAATGGGAAGAACGAGTTGAGCGAAAAATGACAACAGACACTGCAACAAAAACACACAAAGAATTTTTTTTAACTCAACACGAGATTAAGTGAAGGAAAGACGACCGTTTTATGCAGGTGGTGGAAGAAATCGGAATGCTTTCATTTGAGACTATTGTGCTGATTATTTTTGAAAACAGGATTCTATAAACCGCCTTTTTCTAATGTCACATTCAAACGCTAAAACGCGAGACCCCGCTCAGCCAAAAGCAGAGCCATTTTCAAGCAGTGCTTCCCAACCGCGGTGACGAAATTTTCAAAACTGAACACGACTTTGATGGGCACGCCTGTTCCCAGTCAACTCGACGTATCGCGAAGCACGTTTATTTATCCATGTCTTGTGCATCAATACACTTTGGAATCATTTTGCAAGGCGATTATACGAATTGCGCAGCTTCGACGTGTCAGCAAGCAATGATTCATTGTCCATCGTATCAGCTGCAGCATAGCGCTAATACGTTTGTCTGATCGACTTCGAGAGTTGTCAGAAACGCTTTTTGCTTAGAAAAGATCTAACGCAAACGCAGGCCAGTAAAACATAAAACAGGTTTTTGATGGAGGTGAATAAAAACAAACCGTATATCGGACTGTGAAGCACAAAGACGACTTTTCTTTCTGTTAGCTGCGTTTCATTAAATAGCTTTGGTGTGTCGCTTGGAGAAAAACTGAGTTACAACGTGTCCAGCATTCAGAAAAAGGTTGGGAACCGCTCTAGAATATACTTTGCCAGAGCACTTTTCTTCGAGCTGTGACCTGAATAACAACGTAAAATTGTTGACCTGCCCTGTGGATGTCGAAAACTTACTATTGGACATCCTTCACGTAGAACAGACACTTAACACATCGTCTTACACCAGCGATTCCCAAAGTATGGGTCGCGAACCAAACATGGGTTGCGAAGGGTCAAAAAATGGGCCGCGCCAAGGGAATTCAAATCTGTCAAAACGAACTTTTTTCTTTTCATTATTCAAGTTCTTTCAATTCCGTCATATACTGAATTATTGCATCAACGCATTTCATTTCGCTTCGTCTTATTAAAACTGGATAACTGCATCATAAGTGGTTTTCCGAGAGTTTTAATGACAGCGCAGCTACTAGCCGTAAATAGCTGCTAAGTTAAGATTCGTTGATTACGGAAGTATTTTGGAGCTGAATAGTTTAGTGGAGTATCAGGGTTCATAGCATGAAAGTTTAGCTATGTGGTAGCAGAGTAGTTTGAAACATTTTCACTTTCTAAGCACGTAAAACACATTTTGCTATGTTTTAGGCTTGGGTCGTGAGATGTTCATTAAACTCAGATTTGGGTCGCGCTTAAGAAAGTTTAGGAACCACTGTCTTACACCACGATCACTCTGACTGCCACATTTCTCACCGCAACCAAACTCAAACTCCCTGGCTGTCATATCACGTCGTCACCGAGTAGAATGACAGAGTGGGAAGTACCCAAACCATGCCACAGCCTAAATTAACTCCAAAATCTTTCCGCTTGTAGCAAATGCCAAGCCTTGTGCCGCCTATGCTTTTCTTTATGTCGGTATGCTGCGTTGTTTGTTTCTTAACATCAGTCGCGCTGTGTATCACCACCTGCTTTGTAAGCGTATGGTTGTTGATTTTCATTTGTTTTACGTCAATGGTTGCGTTTGCTTCTTCTCCCCCGTACAATCAAACAGTTGTCTAACGTTTTCTTTTTCAGATTGGTTTCCGCTGGAAATAAGAGACATGTTCCGCTGCTTGACTACATGCAAAATGTTGTAAGTATGATTGACTCTTCTCAGTTGCTTCCGTGTCGGCGTTAAAACATTTTCGTAGGTGTTAGCCGAGCGATGCGAGTAGGTGGCTCAAAACGGTCATTACGATCTGTCGCGTACTTTCAATTTGTTATTTTGTTCGTCATACAATAAATGATAAATTGCTGTGCGGAAAACTTGCCTAAATATTCGATCGTAGCACCCACTAAAGCAAAGCCGGTTTGACTGCTGGTTAGATGCGAGTGTGCTATAACCGGTAAACCACTAGTATAGTAAAGAATACGCCATGCAACTGAAGAAGCGGCTTGCCTGCGCACTTACGCACAAGGCTAAAGGGAGCTCCCAGTAGCTTTCGTGCTACTAGGGATGCTTAGCGCGTCGCATGTAGCAGCGGTGCGCTGCTACACAACTTTTTTGCTCAGCAATTCGTGCAGATCGTTCTTGTACAGCAACGCAGGATATTAGAACTGTACAATGAGTGTCGAACGCTACCAGCTACTTGTTAAAGAAACCGATGGCACTCAACAATTGTAGAACAAACCGCGATTAAAGTGAATGTCCTGGCCTTTTCTTTGCAAAGCACGAAGGTTTAGCAATGCTTGGGTGGATCCGGAAGCGGTGATTCCTGTCTGTCCCACAAGCAGCAGTGCGGTTTGTTTTCCGCCGTTGGGCGCAGGTAGCGGATATTGCGCATCCTTTGGCGCGAACAGCGCATCTTAATTTATTTGTATGCTTAAGTAGTTGAAATATGACACCCCGTAGCGATTTGCATATTCAAAGTGCACGCAGCATGTGAGTTTCCAGCGCGGCAGGAAACGGTGTTTTCGTGGGCCGTAAAGGTTACCTGACCTGTTGCGTGGCAGCTAAATCCACTGTTACAACGGTGCCATTGAGTAAGAACTTCTGCATAACCGCTCGTTGCTTTTGCAGAAGGTCGTCGAAAACACCCCCCCTGAATATATTTATTAAACACGCTGCCCTGTTCATTCCGTGCCATGATTTATATCGAAAAGATTGAAACGCGTTGAACGTGACTTGACGTCTAATGTGGCATGTATTCAACGCGACAAGGTATTTACTGTTTGTTCGGAAGACATGTTCCTTAATTCAGTGATGAACTGATGTGGAGACGCTTCTTGCTTTTGGCACTTTTCGTTACTAACGCCTGGAATGTTAGGAAGTATGCTCCTGCGCCGCGGTTGGCGCAAAAATGGTTCTACCGTTGCTTGTGGCATTGGACAATGGTGCACTGTCAGGTACTGTGGATGCACAGGAAGTGCAGCAACGTTTAACACTCCGTGCGAAACACTGCAC
>JGI24021J15306_10002126_pt1 | contig 20886 bp, 11 predicted proteins | sample Ectturendosymbi1_FD_15306 | JGI IMG/M metagenome (IMG submission 15306)
GCCAAACTGTGGCTCTTTGAGCTTTCCGCAAAAGTATATACTGTATTTGTATTTTATTTCTATATGTCAAAGTGTAGAAATATTGTAAAACGGCACTGTTGCGATCGGGAAACCCGAGCGGCAAGTGCGCAAAGCTTCACACTGTGGCAACAAATAACAACAGAGATCACCCCATTATTGCTTGTTCGCGCCACATATATGGGTGTTGTTCTTCGCGCACATCCCGTTTGTGGTGAATCGCGCATTCAACGCAACGCCAGCGTAGAGGTTGCAACAGTAGGTAGCGTGCCGTGCAGTATTGATTTTGCAAGTCTTTCCAAAAAGAATTATGATGTCACAGAAGCGATAGATTACAAATGAATTCGTGTTTTTAGATATTTATGTTGCGGCTTTTTGTAACTTTGGTTTTGCGATGTGCAGCTCATACATAGAGCAGGTTTGGCCACCCCTTGTCCTATGCAGTGGTTTACCGTATTTATTGGAGTATAACGCGCAAAATTTTATACCAAAAACACCAACGCAAAGTTCGGTGCGCGTTATAAACGAGGTCTTAGATTTTTATGCCTTTACGTCAGAGGTGACATGAGTTCAGGTGCGCATATTAAACAAGTCATACGCAAGAGAACGCGCAAGTACGATATATTTCGTATACCCCTATTTCAGCATAACGCAGGGTGCAAAAACCCGGTCGTGCACTCGCACCGCGCGACTAAACAATTTGGTCAAAAAAAGAATTTTTAAGTCTTCGTTACAAGATGGCAGCGCGCCTAATTTTCATTTCCGCTGTATCTGTGATGCACGACGGTGGGTAGCTTCGGTGAGCGGCTGCGCTTTTCTAGAATTCGACGAGTCGTTGCACGATGCATGACCTGGATGTAGAATGCGGCCCCAGTTCTTTTCGTATACCAGAGCTTCCGTCAAATGGGACATCGCTTCTTAAAACCGGCGTGTTAGCGTTTTACCGCATGGTATCTGTGGATACAATGTGCTGTAGATAAACTTCCCTGTTTGCAGTTTCAACGCTACTTAGGATCTATGATGTAATAATACACAATGTTGCAACATAAAGGACGACATCGACGTTGCAACATAAATGTTGTGTTCAGTTTGAACATTGTCTGTTTCAATTCAGTGTTTTCACTGGTAACACTGAGAAAAAGTGAAAAAAAATTATACCAATTTTCAATCAAAAAATTATGGGTGCGCGTTATTCTTGAATAAATACTTTAATCCAAACCTTCCGTCCCTACATTAACACTTGCTCCATAAACTCCCTCCCGCCGTTTGTGTATTTAATATAATGGCGAAATCTGTTTGTTGCAAAAGATGCGGCGTCCAAGAGGTTCACTGTTGATGTTGGTAAAACTACCCGCGGTATGAGATCCTGCATGATTTCATTTCACACTCGCCTTTCCACATGATGAGTACATTTCCTCCCGAAAGACACGGGGTCGCCAAACTTGCTTCATTCCCCCGGGCGCCATCTAACCTGGTTACACCCCTGTTTTTGACCACCCGTCTTTTCAAATGATTGTGTGGTTTCCGTCATTACTTGTACATGCCTCACAGAATGCAAGTTGCAAGCGTTCCGCGCCTGTACATCACGTGTTTCGCCGATCATGTGACCCGTTTCCATGACAACAGGTTCAAAAGAAAGAAGAGAGCTTCGCCGTGGACCCGGACACCTTCCAGGATTACAGCCCCCCTCGCACGAGCAGCAACACGGGCCTGATCATCTTCCTGGTGGTCGCTGTCCTTGGACTAGGGACAGGACTGGCCGTGCTGTTCTACATCAAGAGGAAAAGGTGGGGGATCATGTTGTTGTTCTGTCCAGCTGTTTGACCTTAAACGCTGGGACCCACGAAACGGAACCAGCTTCTGTTTTGACCAAATTTGCTAACTACGTTCATCCGGGTCAGAGCGGCAGTATTACCGTTTTGTTTCTTTGTTTGCTCCAAAAATTTTTGTTTCGTTTTTTGCTTCACAGCTTTTTGTTTGTTTGTTTGAAGACGATTGTAAGTTGTTTTTTTTGATATCATCAAAGTAAACCTGGTTTTTAAAATGAAGTATTTTCACGAAAACTAAATACATTGACAGCGAATGAAACAACTAACTATACTTCCCTTGCTCGGTTTTGTATTCATCGACCACGCCTCAACCCCGCCCCCGTTTTGTCGCTTCGCAAACTGCGATATCTCGCCCGCAAATGAAACGCTCTGGTTGTGCAAACTCTTATCGCTGTTCACCGCAACATCGAGCATCCTGTACTTGCTCAGGTTGTAATTGTGCTCACTGCAATCGATGCTCGTCACTGTGGTCCTGTTTTAACTGAAAAGCAGCGGTTCTTAACCGTATTTCTCAACCATACCTCCCTTGAGCATTTGTTCTTTGTTGCAAACCCGCCTGACTTTAAATCAGTTGTAAAAATGAATGTATTTATTGGTAAGTTTCTTGACCAAACTTTCAATGTTGTAGGCCGCGTAAGGGCTCCCACCTCTTTGGAAATTTGTTGAAGCCCCATGGGGAGGGGGGCGCGCTTCGTCCCCGTTAAGAACCACTGCTCCAAAGTCACTGTACCAAACAAACCCGCCAGTTTTCCCCAATTACTCCCACCTGACCCGATCCTCAACAACTTTACTCGCAGTGCACTTCGAGTTCGTTACACCCCCCTGCCACAAGATGACGCTAACGGTACTCCGAACGGAGCAGTCCCCAGTTCGCTGGTTGGGACGACGGCGGTGGTCGATGATGGGGACGATGTGCTCATTGTTGACCCTGAAGCTGCCGCGATCAAGAAGGGGGCAACTATTTCTTACCACGACGACTCTGACGAGGTTGGTATTGCTTTGCATCGTTGGTGGGCGGGTTTTCGCTACAGCGATCAACATGCAAAGCTGGTTATTCGCTGTAGCGATGAGATTAGACGAAACCGAAATCAGCTTTTGTGATTTTTTTAAAGCAGCACAAGTTTCAAATCGAATTTGAATCAGTTGGTAGAACGCGGTGACTCGAATTATTTGTTGACAGAAGAATGACTTTCATTCCGTGTTTCGAGCCTGGAGCTGTTTCTGATCAACTTTTAGTAACAGATGGCTTGGCTGCTTTCGTCGGCCAACCTTCAACTTGCTCGCCCTGCCGAAATTATTTAACCCCCCAGTCAAAGGTCATGTGTAGATTGTTGCTGACGGTATTTCATGAATGGATCGCCGAAGGGTTGAAATTGCAACGAGCCAAGTGGCCACTGCAGCCCATTCCGGACAAACTATAGAAACATTCAATGTCACTGCAAATAACAACTGAAAACTTGTTTTTGTACTTCAAACAAACGCAACAATCATGTTGCGTGTGACGACACAATGCTTGAATTGTTTTGTTTGATTATGATTGTGATTAGCAGCGAAATAATTCAGCTGCCATTTGGCGCCCGGGCCCGGAAACACGTTTGACCCCCTGGGAGAAATATACTGTATTGAAGACAGTACTTGCGATGTTGCTGGGACTTTTCGGCACTCGGGGCATTGTCTCCCCTTGCTCTCCCTCGGTAGGCCCTTGGTCAGTACAGCAAGCACTGTGTAACTCCTGCGTCGCTACATGCTGGTTGGTTGTCAATCAACAACAATGTCGTTTCATGCTGCCGTGTCTTAAACCTTGGTGTGTTTTTGCAGGATCTCCTTGTCACGTGACCCACGGGCGTCATGGCAACATGTCGCGTGCGTCGTCAACTCTGTGACGTTTGTCCGATCCAGCTATGCACTTGTGTTTGTACATAGCTCGATATATTTATTCGCTTAGAGGCGCCCTTTCCTGTCCTATAACAGCGCCCGATGCTTCGGAGGGCGGAGTTCAAAGCATCCAATCAGATGGCTGAGATTTCGTGCCCATCTTAACTCTTAGTCCGTTTTATTCATCTTGATAAGTTCGTTGGAACAACTCTTAGTCCGTTTTATTCATCTGGATAAGTTCGTTGGAACAGTTCTACGTATCTTCGCTCGTTAAAAAGATTTTCCAACTGCAGTTTCTCCGATCTTATGACCCAACTTAGTTTGTCTCCGGAATTCATGTAGGTGTGCCTTAAAATTTCAATGCCCATCCTTCGTTTTTCTGTGCAAGAAGTTTTGTTGCGCTTTTTATCTCAGCAGTGGTGTGTGGCACGCCGTGTGTCAGCAGTGGTGTGTGACACGCCGTGTGTTATCAATAGTTTGTGGCACGCCGTGTGTCAGCAGTGGTGTGTGAGACGCCGTGTGTTATCAATAGTTTGTGGCACGCCGTGTGTCAGCAGTGGTGTGTGACACGCCGTGTGTTATCAATAGTTTGTGGCACGCCGTGTGTCAGCAGTGGTGTGTGACACGCCGTGCGTTATCAGTAGTTTGTGGCACGCCGTGTGTCAGCAGTGGTGTGTGACACGCCGTGCGTTATCAGTAGTTTGTGGCACGCCGTGTGTCAGCAAATTTTGTGCATTTTGTTGTGTACAAGGTTTGAGCGGCAGTCATGTGCAGCAGCGCTGTTTGGAAAAACGCACACTATTGTGTTGGGTAAAGATCCTGTCATTTTACAAAACTTTCAAGTTGACAGCAGCAACTGCTGGCACAGTTTTGCTTGCCCAAACTTTGCGACACACTGGTTGATGCTGTACTTGTTGTAAAGTAAAAAATTGTTTGATTCCGGTGCCATTTGTTTTTGCGTCCTTATATTATACTGTCCAAGTGTTTAAACAAGTGCTGTTTGTGTGACGTCACAATGCGTGAGCTGTGCGTGATTTCCTACTTAAACGGCGGCACTGAGCGGCTTGCACTCCCATCGTTCTGTGGCGCTTCGGTTGAAAGCGAACTGTGCAGCAGTGGTCCGGAATGTGACCGAGCAATGGTGGAACCTGGTGTTCGTGCATTTGCTGATGAAGGAAGGTGCATTAGTGTTTGGAAAAGGGTCTGACGCAGAGAAACATGTCACCCTACCCCATTGGTTGGTAACTGTGCTCAGGAAGACGACTTGGAAAGGTCTGCTGGAATGGAAAATTTTTATCATCACTTTATTTGAAAATCTCTGCTGGTGGGTTGTGTTTCCGCGCAAGCCACTTCGACTCAGTGCTGGAACCCCGGGCTGCAAAAGGTTGCGGAGCGGAGGAGGAATTGGTCGAACCGCTGCCAAGAAAAAGAGCAAATAATCATTGGTCGATGATGGCAAAAAGCTAAGTTTGCCATTTACACGTTGTTCATAAACATATGACCTCCAACACTGCCCCCCCCATGCGCTTGCACAGACTTGGTAATGTTGCGATCGGAAATCCCGAGTGGCATGTGCGCAAAGCTTCACACTGTGGCAGCAAGCTACAATAGAGTTCACGCGTCGCAATCTCTCTATTATGACTATTATTGCTTGTTCGCGCCACATATATATGGTGTTGTTCTTCGCGCACATCCCGTTCGTGGTGAAACGCACATTCAACGCAACGCCGACGGAGAGGTTGCAACAACATCAGTACCCAGGGGGGTGCCCCTGTTCGAACGGTACAAAGCCTTGTATGTTGCTAAGTAGCGATGCGGTTCACCATGGTAACTGTGTGCGGTGTCCTGGGTTTATGCGCATGAATTTCTCTTCAAAAGTATCCCCCACAGCTCAAGCTAATCAGAATAACTGCTATCCTAACTCAACCGTCCCAGCAGTTTTTATCAGTCTGCATCTTTCAAAACCGGCAGCTTCACTTTTTTGTCATAAAGCAAGGTTCATGTGGAATATCTTCATCTCGATAATCGTTGGGTCACCATTTGCTAAAAGCGAGTGCTTTGTCTTTTTCTGAAATCAATGAAAAGATTTCCACCGCACCAGTCAGTGCAATAGCGAAGCTTGCATTCTGCAGCAGAAAAAATTCGTCAGTGACGTAACAATCCGTGTATTCGCTGCCGTCAGAAATTCCACCATTGTCATTTTTCTGATGTTCACTCGGAAATATCATAAACAGATATTACGAGTCGGTTGCGATGGAGTTGATGAACACAGTGATGCACTCGTTCTAGAATCCTCAATCTGTGTTTCGTGTTAATGTGCAACAATGCAGATTACGTCATACAATGACTTGATTGTTCGCGATTGTTGTAGCAGGAAGGTTCTTCGCAATCACGTCATACGCGTGGCGGATGAAACAGGAGATTCTGAACGAACTTCGTGATTTCTTGGAACATGTTTTCATGCGATTCCGTTGTACAACTACAGCGTACAGTTTGTATGGTGTGTTAATTGGCTGTGTTATTATTACGTGTGTGTGTCGTGCACTAGCGCTTCAGTCTCGCTTCCAGTATCCCGGATGTGGCCGTGACCCCAGACAAGTTGATTTAGAAACAAACCGGACTACCCCGGTCTCAGCTGGACGTGACCACCCGTCCCAACTAACCGACTCCGCTCGATAAGCCTGGACAGAGATCTACTTGTTCAACACGGGTACAGAGTCGGGTGTGGTGATCAGCACTGAGATAAGGTTTTAAAGTTTTTCTGTTTTTGTTGAGCTTGTAAACGACATGGTGATTGCATCGCAATCAAGATGGTTTGTGAGCAACGCCTCAACAAGGTCCACTCGCGGTTGATGCAATGTCCCCATTCGCGAAGGTACGTTTGGATCAGCGCAGAACATCTTATTGCTGGTTTTAAGGGAAAAGGCGCAATGGTTTAGTGTTCCGCTTTAAGCTGGCCATCCGTTTTCTTCACAACCTGTCAACTAGTCATGAGGTGAAACTCCTGCTTGGCTGATTGCACGGATAGTCTGCACTGTGTTGTGCAATGTGGTCAGTCGCTCGTTTCATAACAGGGTTTTATGATGAACACGTCGTCAAGTGTTTCACCAACCTCCTCTTCCCTGTGATGGGTGAAGTTTGTTTTTAGCTTCTTGTTTAGAACCGGAGAATAAAATGAAAATTGTCTTTTTTGTGGCGTTTTGCAAGCATAGCCGCAAAAACTGATTCAGGCCAGATGGTCGTTCCAAAACTAGCAGTGTTTCTCAAACGTTTTTGTTCCATCGCCTCCTTTTCACTCTTGACACATCGTTGTTGTTCCAAGCAGTGGCGTAGCAAGGGAGGGGGCCCGGCCGGCACTTTGTTGATTAAAAATTAATTTTTGAAAGGAGTTTGAAAGTTGTAACTCTTTATTATTTTTAAATAAATTTTTGAAAATTTGAAATTTTTTGTCTTAAGAAGCCCTACACAGTAAGGCTAGACTAGAAAAAACAAGAAATGTGGTTGTGGAGTGGGCAAATTGATAAAATGTAATCTAATGTGCTAAAGTACCTCAGTGTTCTTAAAATCAAGGATTTTTTAACATACTCACTGGGAGGCAATTATTCCCCAGTCCCTACACTTTTTTCTCTTGACAACCTTTTCCATAATCCCAGAAAAAGTCCTTAAACAAACGAAAGAGATGACATTCATCCGCAGACTAGCAAGCATTACTGGTCCGTTAGTTCGAGGCCTAGCCTATACTGCCCCTCATCGAAAACTGGGACAGAAAGCCCCGCGTGAAATCACGGTAGTCAAAGCTATTTTAATCCTTTTCCTCCTATCGTTCCATCCTTAGCAACCCCCAACGGCACAATAATTTTTACTGCATCTCTTCACACGTAGGAACTGGCGACGAACATTTTTTGGCACATATGCCATTTTTTAGTGTTCAGTGGGATATTTTCAAGAAGTGCCACAAGATGTAGCCTAGTCCAGTGTGGTCCAACTACAGGCCCGCGGGCCGCATGTGGCCCGAGGAAGCATTCAGCAAAAATCGTCAAATCTGAAATATTTTGAAAGCGTGTGAGTTTATATTTGCCTCACTGAATTGCTTGCGATGGACAAAGTATATATGCGCAAGAACAATGAATAATACATTTTCTGTGTAACATTTTTGTTTTATTTATTTTACAAGGTAGGCCCTCCGCTAACCCTCCACTGTGGCACCTTACTGATAACCTCGTTTTTTCGTTGTCTTGAAGAGTACATCTGGCGGAATGAACTCAGTGCCGCCAAATAAATCTGTGTATCCATCCGCTAAACGCGGCTTCTGAAAGTGGTCCTGTAGTCAAATTAAATGCCCATCCCCACAATTAGGTAATTTTAATTANAATTAATAAAAATGTGCAATAGGTGTTACAGACTGTAGATAGCTTCTGGAAATTAGTCCGCAAAGATAGATTTCCCAAACTGAAAGATTTCGCACTTAAAATGCATTCGACAGTTTTAGTTTTAAAGCTTGTGAATCCGTTGTTTTATAGCCTAAATCATTTTGTTGGAAGTGGTCCGGAAGTAGCCACATTTTTGTAAAATAGCCCGTATGTCAAAAGTATTTGACCTACTCATTGGATGGTCTTATCAACATTAAATTTTGGCAATTGAAGTGAAGAACTCTGCAAAGGTAACGTTGCTCAGTTTCAATAGAACTGCTGTTTTTCTAGGTGACGTAATGGTGTTGGAAAATGCCGTTGTTGAAGCGAGATGGTACAGTTACGTAGGTAACTTTGAGTTCAGATTGTAGGTTTGAACTGCAAATGGCGTGAATCAGAGCCAGCCGATAGACAATGCGAGTTTTGTAGAAGTCTCCTTTCTTCAACGGTACACGTAACATTAGCAGTTGTAGAAAAAGCCATGTCAGCATGAAAAGCTTACAAAAGGTGTTGCTCTCATTTTGATGAATTTAAGGCATGAACCTTAGTCTGAAACCCTAACTCAGGGCAAACGATATGTTTAGGTATGATAGTGGTGAAGGCTTTTATTTAAAAGGGCGTTTAATCGAAACAGTTGCACAACTTAGCAATGGCTGTACTGAATAAAGCTGTTCAGTCCAATTGCCGTAGAAGGTAAGACGTTGTAATCACTGCTGAACATCAAAAGATAGATATATTTATTTGGTGGTACTGAATTAATTGCGCTAGATGTACTCGCTAAAACAGAAAAAAACGCCGGGGCACCGAAAAAACAGATTATCTAGTCAGATGCCCCGTAATTTACGTGAGATTGATGTTTCCATGGTGAAGGTTGTGTCGACCGCTGGACGTGCTGTCGCAGTCCGATGTATGGGTTGCGGGATTAATCGTGATTCTTATAACTTCCTATAATCGAGTTTCTGTATCGTTTTTTGAAGATGATGTCTGGCAATTCTTTTAGAGAAGAATCTATTTGCTGCCAGATTCTTGGGCCTTTGAATTTGATTGATCTTTTTCCATACTGGGTGACAGAAGTATTGGCCAGAAGTAGAACTTCTAGTTTTATGGGTGTGGACAGAATTAACAGCAGTAAATAGACGGTCAAACGTGTCGGGCATTCTGTTGCTGTGGAAGTTGTGCATAAACTTAGCAATTTCTAGGTGATGTATGTCTTTCAGTTTCAATGAATTTAATTGGCTGTAAAGGGGTGTTACAGTACATGGCATCGGTAAGAGCTCCAGTTGATGGTCTTAGTGAATTTTGAAAAGATCGAATTACCATTTGTTCTTGAGAAGAATGTAGGAAAGGTTTTGATTTCTGTTGAAGTCTAACGCAATCGTAGAAGCAAAGTCGGCACCACAAAGGATATATTTTTGAGGGGCATTAACACATGAAAGGGGCATACTTTCACGCTATTCAGAGAAACGCCCAAATAGGTCACACCAGCGTGGAGCCCCAAAAACTAAGATGGCCTAGGGCCCCACGCTCCCTAAATGCGTACCTGCATGTGACCACTTCAACCAACCGAGTGAAACTAATGGCAAAATAGCTCCAGCAGTGCTTTTTCCTCATGAGGCAAAATAGACACTGCTTATCAACTACCATGGGTTCTGAATAAAGTTATAAAATGCCTACTGTTGAAACACTACTTTGATCTTCAACCATTAATCAAATATCTGGCAATTATTGTAATTTAGTATTAATTTTTGACATCACTCAAAAATTTGACATCATGCGTCAATCTCTTGAGATGGCCTGCTGGCTCTGGATGGCGTTCTGGAGCAACAATGTTGGGAGTCCTACTGAACTTCGTCGCAAAGGGAGCCACACTGTCTTCAGCACGGAGTCGTGACATCTGCTCCTCGCAGTGGGAATGCACGGCATCTCAAATCGAGGCGCCCATCTGTACCCTTTCTCACAACAACTCTTCAGTTCATCGCAAACCTTGCGACATTTTTACTTCAGGCTTCCCACGTATTGAAAGTATTGAAAAAGTATTGAATTTCAAAATCGGTTTTCAAGACCTTGACAAAGTATTCAAATGGCCAAAATATGCATCAAGTATTGCAAAAGTATGGAAATTATAGATGGAAATGAAATTTGAAGTATCTGAGCACAATTTTACTGAAGGCAAAGTAGTTCATTATTTATGCAATGTGCAAAATTGAATTTCATGCTTAAGAATTTCTAAAAATCAAGAGAAGTACTGGCATTGCACTTTTTCAATTTAGTATGAAGAGGTATTGAAAAAGTATGAAAAATGATTTTTGAAAATGTGTGGAAACCTGTTACTCGTTACTGCAATCCTCTCGTTTGATTCACCACAAACCAGACACGTAATAACGCAAACCTTGTATATACATTTCTTTCGGCGTCATTATTGCAAAACGATTGCGTGGTTCGTCCCAAGTAACGCAGCGTGGAACACTAATGTGACAATACAACTTGGAACTGCTTGGGGTGACTTAACTGTAAACACCGGCCGCCTGGTGCCATTTGGTGCCACGGGATGCGATAAGGTATCGGTGCGACCGCTTTTCATACCATGATTTAAGCTTGTTCCCCAGTGGCATCTACAGCTTGTTTTATCAGCTCTATTTGAGAGCGCAGCAAACGAGCTTCCCTTGTTTTTCTTCGCGGACGGGTGGAGAAGGGGCTCTAATTGGGCTGGGGGGCATGACCCCCGGTGACACTAGGGCAGGATTTCTCAAACGGGGTCCTCTGCCCCCCTTCGGGGCCACGGAACGGTTCTCTGGGGCCCACGAGTAGAGCCCTTCACTAGGTAGCTTTGCCGGGATATTGCGTAACTCAAGTGTCACGATATATTAAGTATTGGCCAGTTAAACTTACAAGGGGGCCACGGCTCATGAAAGTTTGAAAAACACTGCACTAGGGATTTTTTGCCACTTGTTCTCTCAATGCTTTTGGGGCTACCGCTGTTGTCTTCAAACTCAACAGCTTCGTCCAATATGCCGAAGACTTCGTCCTCCAACAAAGTTACATCCTCGATGTTGACCACGTTATCAGCCACAATGATGAGGGCAGATTAAGAATTTCAATTACGTTAGTTACGTGAAATTTCCTGAAAGTTAAGAGCGGTAGACTTTAAGAAGTGGGTCAATGCCTACCCGACATATCGAACAAAGACGTACAGTACACGCTGCACAAATTGCGTACAAGTTTAAATGGTGACATGACTTGATTAAAACATTGCGCGGTTGATCATGACGCACTCATACAAACACGAGCACTTGCAAGAGGCTGCAGCCGCTCTGTCAACTGGCCGCTGAGGAGTGCATCAGCACTTCCCCGGAGGATTCTCTTTGTACGTAAGGATTTAGAGTTACATGCGGTCCGAAACGTTCGTAACCAGGTGTTACATTGCCGCTGCATAATCCGGGGGCCCTATTTCCAGGGTTAGGGGGAAAGCCAAACGAGATCCCGAAGCCAGGGCAGATTTTTGTCCTTGAACCACTGGCTCAGTTTCCACGCTAGGAACAACTGTTGTCCTCTTCGCCTGTTGCGACAATGCATTATTAGTTTGCAACCTTTTACGCCATTCGTGCCCCGTTGTTATGATTCACCCCACTTTGATGGAGGAATTGCAAACCCGCGATAGCGCACTTGAATGTTTTTCAAAATTTCAGCTCAAGCTTCTTGGGTTGCGCGAATATATTCCTAAAAGCCACTTTCTCCTGGCGCGTTAAATAATTTTATTGTCGCAATACATAGCGCACTTTACTTATGTTCAGAAAGTTTATCACATGATGACAACCTTCTAGTCAGTTAAGCCACTACAGCAGTGAAAACACTTCACTGCAATCGTCCAAAATAAATGGTGGCATAAAAACCTGCTTCCGCAAAGCGCTCATGATCATAGGTAGAAACTACTCGTAAAGAGTGTCCACCAAAACTTTCTTAGCGGCTCTCTACTTACCTCACTGCGGTGTTATCTGAGAATTCTTCATTTAACAGCTTGCGTACCGCACGCACTTGTGCATTCGTGAACACGTAAATGCTTAATTTGACAAGTTTAATAGATTTTCTTCTGGTGGCTTGGCCTTGCATGGAATGCATTTTACATCAATTTACCGTATAACCGCATTACACATATTACATTTCATACCCAGAGTAAAAGACGTATGCTAACTGTTATTCACTGTTGCCTTTACGCTATAGGCCAAGAAGCTTCGTCCTTGGTAGGTCTGCAGTCTAAATGACCCTCGGTCCTGCGCAGCCTCCCACTCCCTCAAGCATTTTATAAATTGATGCACTTGGAAGTCATCGCAGTACTACATTACAATAATCATGATGACGTCATTCATGCATGTGCCTTAGAAGCTTGTGTTTCATCAAACTAAATGTTTTAGCGCCATCAAGCGTATACACTCTACTATGCCACCACGTATATATCTTCGTGTTCTTTCATGTATTTGTGTGTACCTTGTTACTGCGATGCATGTTTAAAGTCTAGCGCCTTGTGTGTGGGAGTGGAGATGTTACATAATGCAATACAAGAAATTATTTTCTTGATAGTATTGGCAGTCTCTTTATCCGAATAAAATAAACTGATACAAGTTAAAGGAACAGAAGCTTTTCTTTGACAGCAAATAACACGGGCGTAACAAGGGGTGCAAGGAGGGCACAATTCCCCGGGCGCCGAATCACTGCGGTGGGCCAGAATGACTGGGGGGCTCCTAAAAGTGCCAAAAATGTCACAAGTACTTTTTTCAATACAGTACATTTGCTTCCGAAAGACCTCAGGTTCGAACATGGGGCGATAAACTTGCTTCTTGCACCGGGCGCCATCTAATCTCGTTACGCCCCTGGCATATAGTCGTATAGTTGTAACACGTCTATCTGCAGTAATGTATAAAACTCAGTAGTTATGATTAGATCAGTGCTTTTAAGATACATTATTCTTCAGCGAAAAGTAAGCAGGCTACATTTGTGAAGAGTCGAATCAATAGCAAGGACTTAGTTCGTGACAAGTACAGATGTATGATCCAATAGATTTGAAGTGACCTGTAAACTAGATCTTACAATGTAGCATGGGCACAATTTTGTGGGGGACACGGGGGAAGTGTCCCCCCACTTTTTCAGGTTGGCTGGTTATAATATGCTATGTCCCCCACTTTTTCTCTTCAGGTTTTATATTTGGAGAGGTTCCAAAAATTAAAGTGACTTTTGCCACGTTTTTTGTGAAGTGCTTTTCATGTTAGATGTTACACATACCCACGCTGAGGTTGAAACAGAGTTTGGTGTGGTATCACTGGATTCTGTTAGTTTATAAATTTTAGCTTCATTAAAATGATATTTACCATTTTTCAGTGTTCTGGAGACCGCGAGAAATGGTTAACTGCTTCTGTCCGACATTCTACTCAGTGTGATGTACTGTTAGAAAAGTTATTTTCTTGAAACAGTGACAGTTTTGCAGCTGCACATGTGAGAGACTACAGTACAGCATGGATTTGTTTCGCGTAGAAATGTAACTGGTTTTGCTGTAATGTTGGTTGTCACATATTCAGAAAATGACAGCGTAAAATTTAATGATGCTAGTGTACATATGCATACCATATTTTTGTGATTGAAAACCAGGACGCTTCAGAACAACGAGCCTTAGAAGGAAATCAAACAAGTTCCGGTACGAAGTAAATCCTTTCAATAACCTATAATTGCAAAAAGAACACACCCTCCTACTAGCCAACTTTGCTGAACTAGCCAATGCGCTAACAATCAACCCATTACTGGAATAGTTACCCACTATTCCAGTAATGGGTTGATTGTTAGAGCCTTGGAGCTACAATGACGTATCAATTACATTTACATCTAATACAACGAAACAAGATCACGTATCACTCTTGAGCAAGTTGGTTAATCAGACTAATCACAGCATGCTAATATTCGTGTAGAGTTATGCTGCCTGACTGAATGCATAACCGGGTCTGTCCCAACAGTTAAAACAGGACGTATGGGAAACCTAAGTATATATAATGTTAGAAAGTTACATTTTCAGGCAAATATGTGCAAAACTTTTGCCGAAGACAAAAAGAAGCACTATTGTGGAGGCTTAGTTTTAGGATGGACAGTTTTCAAAAGCCTGTCTTCAACCATTAGTAAATAGGATTTCAAATCGAAACGTTGGAGAACTATTTATCTAGCTGTATATTGACCTATAGCTCAAAACACAAGGACTTGACCAGGAATCAAAGGTAAAATATAGTGACCAACAGATCCAAAATATATATTTTCGTGACTCTTACGCTTTGAGCTTGTGCTGAATGCATTGATTCGTAAGTCATCTGATTTACTTGAGTTTAACCAAAAACATAACGCAGCAATATTTTCATCCAAGTGCGAAACTTTTGCTTTACAAGCAGGCCCGTAGCCAAGGGGGCATTCGGGGGCAGTGCTCCCGATTTTTGTGGCCCCAAAATTTTATTGTGCCCAAAAAATTTGTTTTAAACATATAGTAAAAACTAAAATGTTGTCCCAGTAAAAATGTATTTCCCTCCAAAACTTAATACCTGATCACACCTAGTTTTGCTGGACATTCTTTTCGTGCCAATCAAGTGAAACTTGTACATTTTTACCAATTCACCGTTGTGCGTTTGTATTTCTGTTTAATCTCAAATATATTTTCGTGTCGTTATGTAAGTACAACCCTTAGAATTAAACTTTTGACATTAATTTCATCCATTAAAATCTCATGTTCAACCTGAAAAATTGACAGTGAAAAGACTGAGCTAAGTTGCATCACATAAAAAAGTCACAAGACAACAGTTACCAACGATCAGGTATGCAGAAATTACATTGTAGGATAGATGGGTATGATTGCAGGGGTCAACAAGGGGAGATTGAAAGGATGCATCCACAACCTGGTAAGAGGATATCAGTGGAGATTTTGGCAGGGGTGGGGTTGCAGGCATGATGCCCAGTAGCGTTGAAAAGATTTGTAGTTTTTACGAAGAGCGGAAATGTGCAAGAAAAATATTTATCGTCTTTGTAACGTTAAGCAACTTGAAAAAGACTTCAAATCGCGCTGTAAACCACATATCTTATAAAATGCATGAAAACAGATGTATTCTACTATAAGAGTGATATGCACGTACGACCAATGCGATTCAACATTTTGTGTACTCCAACTGACAGCTGTGATAAAACCCAACTGATGTATTAGCGTGATTAGTCTCGCTTTTAAAACACTTCTATAAACAAGATTGGAAATTTGAATTTATAAAACTTTACTTCTGCATCGACCCGATGATTTCATTGATTTCACACTAAACTGTCCCCACACATTTTGTGACAAAATTGCGCCCATGCAATGTAGTAAGAGAACAAAAAGAGATAAAAATCCTCTTCAATGCGCTCTCCACTAGGATGCGCTAATGCGCCTTTTTAAAACCATTTAAGGACCGCAGAAGCCGGTATATCGTCTAAGACTTTTCTAGCCATTACTCGCCAGCCTATAGAGGTAGAGAGCTGTTGAAACCCTTTGAACAAGAAGAAAATCTCAAATCTTCGATGAAAAACATCCAGGCATATTTGTGTTTGAACTTTTTCTGAGTGATGTCATGAGTGGATGGGGGTCAAGAGAGTTTGGGGTTGATATTAGCGGAGGTGAACACGGCAATTGCCTCGGGCCCTCTCTTTTTCAGATATGCCTTAGGGCCTCTCCTTTGAGAGTTTCGCACTTACAGTATGTTTTTCATTGTTTTGTTGAAGAAATTCTGAACCACTCTAGAGAGACATTTAATAAGCTCTGAAGCAAGACATGTGTTTTTAAAACAAAGCAAAAATTATGTGCGAATATGCCAAAGAGGCTCCTCAACAGTCTCTTTTGTAGCCCCTTTCTTAGAGGTGTCCTTGGGCCCCTAAATTCCAATATCCACCCCTGCACGTAGTCTTGCATTAAATGCCTGCGCATGGCCCACAACGACGCCGATCAAATTTTGTCGCTGAATCAAATTTTGCCGCTGAATCGTTGTACTACATTCCTCAAAATACATGTACCTGTCACAATCAAGCGATCTATTTCGTTAAGGCAATATGCCTTGATTAGATCAGAGGCAATCTTTATACATTTGCACAACAATTTACCTCTTTATTTAACAGTTTCATCAGCTCAATTCAGCTCTGTAATGTTTACATATTTTCATTTTTACATGGTTTCATTTTTCTCCCTCGATATGCACTGCTCGTTGCCTTTCAGTAAGAAGCTCTTCCTGTGAGGACGTTTCTGTTTGTTACGTTTCAGTAAGAAGCATTGTTGCGTCGCGTGAAGGAAACTGAGATGCAAATTGTGCAACGGCCAAAAATCTGAGCGAAACACGAACTTAAATAGTTTAAATGTTCGGTATGTTTTGATAAATAAAGCTGTTTATGCCTTTTTTGAACATTTCTTTACCTAAAAACCTAGTTTTTATCTTGATTAATTGCGAAATGCACTTATAAAAGAAAATGCTGAGTAGTTAGGAGTATGTGGTGTAGCTAACAAGCAGCATAAAAAGGAATGTTACATGTGTTATACAGTATAATGACATGCGAACCAAGTAAGCGTGCAATTTAGCTACCTCGAAAGTTCGTTTGTCACTTTTTATTTCGATGTGGTCATGTTGCAAACACGATCTATGTTTGCGAACACGTGTGATCATGCAGCGTTTTCATTAAAGTGTAAGGAACGAGATAGGAATCATCCAGACGAGAAAATAAGCAGTCGCTGAATCGCATAAAATTAACATTCTAGATCTGCAGTGAATGACATGCCCCTGCTTCGACTGCAGTTGAACTGAAGAAGAAAGTGACCAACGCAGCAAGCACACCGGGAATCTAAACAGGAAGGAAACGATTGGTAATCATTGCGTTTGCTGGTTAGGCAACGCTGAGGAGATGGTGCAAGGCAGCCGGGAAGAAGCAGACATGTTATTTTGCAGCACTCCATGCTAGAACTACAACAAATCAGAAACAACGGTTTATTCTATTAAAAAAATGTGCTTTTGGGATTAGTTTAGATCTTGGTGTGATAACAGCAAGGGAGCACACACGTGTGGAGACTGAAGATACGTTGGCTTGCATTTCTTGGACTAGAGAATACCAACTATTTACTGTACAGTATGTTTGTAATTAAGTGTATCTGCTGAATTTTTTTTCGATTCACTTGATGCAAACCTTTTCGACAATGCACGTCCCTCAAAACATATGTTACAATCAGGGATGTAGTGCTAACAAAAAAGCTGAGGGGAACGTGCTAAAAAACTAGCCAATGTGAAACAGCTTCAAACTGATTTCACAGTAAAACTTGAAAAAGGTGTGGGACTACACCCCTGGTTACAATGTTCCACACAGTCAAGTATGTCTGTTTGTGAACATATTTGGGAGTTATAGCAGTTATACACAAAAAATCGACAAAATTCTGCAACCCGCCAAACAGTCCGTAAAAAAGTAATGATAGCAGAATTCACATCATAATGAAAGTTAGTGAGTTTCCCACAGCTCAATTGCTTGTGAGATGCAACTGTTTTCGACTGGATGTTCAGGATGATATACTCGAACTTGGTTCATGCTTTGCTCTGCGTGTGAAGTCAAACTGTTTATGACACGAGTTGAGACAAACGTGGTCTTTTGCAATTTTTAGGACATCCTGTCGAATAGCAGGGCTATTCATTACGTTGCAAGACATTTGTGCTTTTACTTTTCTTTATTCTTCGCCGATAGTATGGAGATGTCAGGAAGAATACAATACTTGACTCCTACAGCTGAGTCGCAGAACCGAACGTTGCAGCAACGTCAGTGGTTCTTATCAGTATTTAATTTTTCGATGCAGCAAGTTTCTTTTTCCTGGAAGAGAACCTAAGAGACAGTTAGGTGCGGTTGTGTATTTCCTGTTATTAAAACGTACTAACAGATCAAAAGTATCGTTGTTGACCATGTTCATTTAATGTTTCAAGCAGAAACGAACCCCAGCGTTTCACAATTCAAAGTCAAAACTATCATTTTAAAACGGAGATCAGAACCAAAGTGTGGAAAAAGTTAATGGGCTACTTTCACGAAAGATCTGCTATTTCCTGTCTGTGAACAACTACTGCTTTCATATTCTAAACTACGCTGAGAAGATACTTCACCGAAATTTCCTCCGCGAGCCAGTTCAGTGATCAACAGATCGGGTTGAAGATATGTTTAGACGCGAACGACAAAAAAATGGTTTGCAGTCATCATTACACAACGGATGTACTGGATTCAAAAAATATTATCACTAAACAACAAAAAACCTCAAGCTACTATACTGTAAATCCTCACTACTCATTATCGACATACTACAAATATGAAGTTTATGCAACGCGTAAACTCTTGCTACTAGCTCGACAGAAAGTTGTCTTACTTAATGCAACATCAAAGCTGTTCTTCCCTTGTGTTGAAAAGATTAAATGAAACTGCAAAATTCAAAGAGAAAGACAGATTCTTACTTTACAGTGATCAAACTGTGGTTTTATTTAATAATAGTTAAGAAAGACGAGTGCACAGTTAGTTAGAATCAAAGTAACATAAAAGCAAGAAAAACACCTTAAACTAGGGCTTCTCAAAGTATAGGTCGAAGTGTAATTTTGGGGTCGCGAAACAAATTTGCTTGAAAATTCAGATATAACAGTTTTTGTAAACTTTACAAGAAATTAAAAGTTGGCCTGCAGTAAACCTAATTCTACTGCGTTTTTAGGGTCAATTCCGCGTTTCATGATGTCAGTTGCTTACTACGATGTCTACATGAGACATCAAATGATCTTTATATCAACCAAGAACAACACCTGATGCGTTTTTCCGTCATTAATGGTTTAACGTACTGACCAATATCAACCTTGTTGCTTTCATTCCAACACGAAAGCATGCTTGTTTTTAAAAATCTAGGTCTAGGCTAGGGGTAGGTTAACTACTTTGAGGGTGCACTAAGTTTTACACTAAAGTTAAAAGCTTCATAACAGTTTCATACGTACTTTGGAGTTTGATTTAGGAAAAGTTGGATCTGCAAACCACACACAATTGAAATCTCAGGAGGCCAAACACCTGCCATCATAAGCCCAGACTGATTTTGCAGAGTTATTAAACGTCAAAAGTTTGCAACTTTAATTTTCAAAACAGAGTTTATCCGATTTTTGACAAGAAATGAATACCCAGTCATTTTGATCTAACCATTCATAAACTGTTAGCCGTATGCACAACATGTTTGTGTGATGCAGCATTCTCAAAATTGATAATCATCAAGTCCAAACACCAATGCTTTATGAAAAATGTTGAAAATGTCTTTCTTGCTGCATTGGTTAATGTATCAACCTACAAAAATTCATGCAAATGAATGATCTGCGTAAAATTCATGAAGTGCATCCATCCCATTAGCTGTGCTCGATAACTTCAATAAACTGTCTTTTATTTATTAATACGAGTATTTTCGCCTTTTCGTTTCCATTAGCTCGTTGTTTTATTACTCTATAGTTGCTTTCGTGGATTGTGCGCATTTCATTTCGCCACAGACAAAAACGCCTCTTGAGATTTGTAATGGGACACATGACATCTAGGTCATCCATAAAGAGGGTCGCATAGAAAAACTGTTTTCAAAATGGGGCCGCAGAACAAAAAATTTTGAGAAGCCCTGCCTTAAGCGAATGATCGACGTTGTGAAGTAATACGACAAGTTTTCACAACCATGCATCTCTGTCTGCATGAATAGTGCGAACATAAAATCAACAGTAAAGAAATAATCACATTGAAAACTTAGGTCTGCAAATCACTAGTTTAAAAGTTAGGAACCTATTTTAATATTAGATTGCGAAATACGCACTACTCTGGTAGGACTAAAAGAGTCGCTTGAGAAACCCATGACTATCAGCAAACTGAACCATTTGTCGAACACCTGTGCTTAAGTTTTCTAAAAAAACACTTAGCGTGGCTGTAAACCGACAGTTGGAGCAGCCACATATGCTACTGAAATTGCTTATGGTGTTTCATGTTTGCTCAACAGCATTCAAGGGTCTTTGTTAAAGTTTATAAAACTTTTAAGCATATTCTATTGACAGAAATACTAGTAACTGGAGTTGAATTTGTTACCTTGAGGGAAAAATCTCATTGTCATAATGTCGGATAATTTGCAGGTACAGTATGTGAAATGATGCTGTGCATACTCTCTCTTGGAACGTTGAAAGAATGGTCTGCCCAATCCCAGGAGCAACCAGTTCTTCACACAGATTTTGAGTTCTTTGATCCAAAGTACAGAGAATAATTATAATTAAGCCACATCCGCACGTCGAATCAGTGTGCAGAAATCGATGTTGTTTCGTGTAAAAACGTTTTGTCTCTAAACAACAAATTGTGCATTGTTATACCGTGCGCTTTTGTTGCTCATACTTGCTCAATACACGTAACAGACAGGGCCGGATTAAGGATACTGTAGGCCTAAGGCTGTTTACTAGTGAAGGTCTTATAATTTTGGGCCTATAATTTTGATTTGCAAAAAAAATCGGGAACGAATTTTCCAGGGCCTAAGGTTATAACCTTCGTAGTCTAATGCATAATCTGGCATTGGCAACAGAGGATAATAACGCTTTTCAAGCATTGCTTTTGGCCGCTTGCGGTTGGATCAGAAAGTTTAGGTCTAAATCGCGGAAAGCGAATGAAGCATTTTGAGAGTGGTTGATTTAAACATGGTTATGTGAAAAGTAAACAAAAAA
>JGI24021J15306_10002130_pt1 | contig 20870 bp, 25 predicted proteins | sample Ectturendosymbi1_FD_15306 | JGI IMG/M metagenome (IMG submission 15306)
TATACCTAAAAAATTATGGGTTAACATTTCTTCTAAAAATTTCTGAAAAGACTATCAAATAAGAGCAAATATTTATGCCAAATGATAACTTTTTATACCAAATGAACATTTTTTACATCAAATGATGATTTTTAGAGATTGAAGTGTTTGGTTTATTGATAATTTAATGAAAATGCCACATTTAAACAGAAAGTATCCAAGTGGAGTAGCAAAAAGAAGGATGAAATTTAAAGCAAATTTAGTGTTTTGAAACTTCTTGGTTGTTGTTCATGGTTTCATGCATACCCATAAAGACATGAATGTGAACAAACTCAGTTGACCAACTACCAAGCATTTTATGAAAGGGGAAAGTGTGAAACTTTCAAAGGGGTATACTTTGTAGTTTATTGATCGTGAATACACAGAAATGGGGCATGAAAATAAAGAAGTGGAGGCAATGCCAACTTGCTCTTGCCCAAATTTTGTGTGTTGCCAGCCTTGTCTTCCCACCTTTCAAGTGTTTTCAAAGTTGTGTATCATGAACGCCCCTTTGCATTTCTCATTTTGCTATTTTGCTATGTCAGTCATGCCGTAGTCTCCGGAACGTATGCTTCGGTGGCCGTATCTAAGGCTTGATGAAAAGTGCTTATCACGGTTGATTGAGTATGATGACGTCATCAGAGGGGCCCCCATTTTAGTCTTGTCTCGGGCCCCCCCAACCTTAAATCCACCACTGCATAATATAATTTGTTTCATTCATTTTCAATCCTTCATTTCGGTTCGGAAGTGTGGCGGAGTTAGCAGCCTTTTAAGATTGCCTAACGCCTCTCGTCCGCCAGCAGTCTCTGACAGTGCTGCGAGTTCACTATTGAGGGCTCTACACTATCAAGGCATGTCGGCATGTAATCACATCTTATCTGCTCTGATATCACAATAGCTTACGTAATTTAGCTTTTGAATAGAATTAAACAAAAGCGAGTTTTGTACTTTTCGTGAACTTCTTAGGACTCCTTAAAAGTCTGCATGGCATTGCAAAATGTTTGCAGGGGCGCCATTGATCCAGTCATAAACTGTGAACAAAGAAACTGTTTCCAGCTTGAGCAAACATAGCTGCAACTCTTTCGCAGTAAAGGCAATTAAATGTGATGTAAACATAATCATCCAAGTAAGATCAATCTGCCGAAGATGTACCCGCTCATCGCTCGCCGGCCGATTAAATGGACAATCTCATGCGGCGTCTTGGCCAGTTTCGAGTTAACGGCATGACAGTTTAGTCGACAAGCACGCAAACCTGTTTTTGTTCGTTTGCACAGCATAAGATCTGCAGATAAAATTTCTGCGAACACCTCTGTGAAAGAGAGCTTGCAGTGGCGTGGCCAGCCCAAAAATTTCGGGGAGGCCAAATATTTTGACTTCAAATTTTGTTTACATTATTTTATTCAACGTTTCAGCTTAGCCATCATCACAAATATAAATAAAATAATATTTTGTTTGGGACACCGCCTCTCAAAGCACAAAACGACAAGATATGCTAGAAATTTGGGGGCATGGCTTCTTTGTCCCCCGTGGCTACGCCTACGAGAGCTTGGTACAAATATGATCATTCGCGGACGTTCCTCTAAACTAGCTGGGTTTGGAATGACGTGATAAGGGCTACATAAATAGCAAACGTACATGTATGCAAGGATGCATGGAGTAAGCTTATGCGAGAAACTGATGGAACTTTGTTAACTAAACTTTTTCCAGTTGAGACAACATATATCAGTCGTTTCAAGTGAAACCCAGGAAGGAATCTCATTTTCTCACCAGAGTAAAGCGATTTTCATTTACGTAACACACCCCTTGTAAAGCACCGAAAAGAGGCTCTAAGCGTAGAGTATTTTTGTTAACTTTTAGTTTGCCTCTGTACAGAATAGTGATCAAGCAAAATTTTTGAAACTTTGATCCAAAAGAAAGTTCTTAATTTGAAATCAATCTTGTAGCAACGCAGAGTTACGCAACTACAGAATTAATCGGATCGAAATTGTGCTTGACAAGCGGATCGCAGTAGTGTGCAAAAGACAGTGCCACCATTGAATTATTTTCTTTCTTTGTTTTTTATATTCATTGATGAAAAGTGTCCCATTTTCTCAGTCAAGCGTATCGAGTGCTTGCCTGAATCTATTTGTTTGTTTTTTTTATATTCATTGATCAAAAGACACTCTTTCACATCCAAGCAATTGATGACGTCACAGGCACTCTTTCATGACCCCCTGTCTCCCCTTGTTTCCCCCTTGCCAGTCCCTTGCCGCCAGTGCCCGTGAGCATGTGTGTCTATTTTGTCAGGGAGGATGATGCGTTTGTCGTCAGAACTCGACAGTGCAACTTTATTTACAGTTTCAGTGAAGATTTCATGCTGATGACTCCTGAAAACATTCATAGTCCTCAGCCGCGACCTTCCTGAAAATAAACAATCTTTGTAATCTTTAAATTGAATTTCATTTTTTACAACTGATTTTTTAACGCCATTACATTTTTTGAATTCATCGTCATTCATTGTGTAGGCATAGAAGTTTGCTTGTAGTCCACAAAATTCTGAGATGATTTCCCCACCGCATTCATCCTTGAACATTCCGCGAATCTTTTTATTGATTCCAGTTGGAATTCCTGAAGGATGGTTTGGTGAGAAATTTGATGTATCGAATCTGGTGTTGATATCTTCCGAAATGTCTTTGCAAAAATCGTCTGTTTCGATTTCATACGTCAACGAGTCAGTGTCAATCATTAACAGTTTACATTTTTCTCCGTATTTGGCTTTCATATAGTTATAATGAAAGTCATTCATGAGAGTTTTGGAAATGTCGAGGATCGCCATATCAATATAGACTGGCTTGTTAAAAACCAACTCCGTCTTCCGCATATGAACTGCAATCAGATTTTCGTTGAAAATTGTTGTTCGTTCATAGTTTGGTTTTGCAACCAACTTTTCTGCAGACTCTGAATCTGTTTTTAGCCAGATGTCGACTCGATTACGGATGTTCTCCATAGTCTTTCCGAACACTGAATTGTTCACCAACTTGAAGAAATCCTTCTCGAAGATGTTGATGACTTTTTCCCGCAATTGTGTATTCAATCCAATATAGTTCTTCATCCAAGGTTCTTATTGGAAGGAAATCCCTTGATGAATCTTTGTGATTTTCAAGCCCATATCGACAGTTTTCTTGAGCGCCTGATGATGAATAACATATTTCTTCCCGGAACCTAGGTGTGGAATACGTTTTTCCACTTTGCCAATTTTGAGTCTCTTTTGGGGGCAAGGGGAAGATCATTGCTAAGGTCATGAAGTTCTTCTGGATAGTCCAAATCGACTTCGAGGATGCAACCTTGACCTTCTTGGTCAGAAAATTCTTGCCAATTTTCAAGTTCTATCCATCAATTCGAACTTTATCCATCAAATCGAACTTTCCAACTGGCAATGGTTGACTCATTGCCCAACCATAAAGGTTGTTTGCATCCAAGTAGATGACGAATTTTGATGGTTGCTTGGGTCATAGCTTTTCATGTATTTGTTGTTCGCCTTGGAGTATCGTGTTGGAATCATTGAGACTCCACCGCGAATTCCTTGCTCAAACATCAAGAGCATGTCTGGATCAGAAAGAAGTTCAAGTTGAACCCCAGTCTTCTTGAGACATGCATCCCAAGCAAGTCCAGGCGCGGTGAAATTCTATGCTGGATCCAAGCCATAGTTCTTCATGCAAATATCTCTGAAATTTTCAAAAACATCTGCGAGCAGAAGAACGTCTGTTTTGAGATACAGATCATGGTATTCTCGGAAACTTGTCATCTTGAAATGTTTCCACACCTTCTGAGCATGTTCAAAGTCTTAGTCTGTGATATTACAGTCATTCAACTTTGAATAAAATTCTTCTTTTGGTGGAAGCTTTCTTTCACACAGTTTTTCCAAGGAGTCAAACCAATCATATGGAAAGACCCCTTTCCGAACTAACAATTCACAGTCACTTCCAAACGTTCGTCTTGTTTGTTGAAATTTTTCCGGTTTGAGGTTTTCGACAAGTTTCTCAAGACTGCTTGACATGAACTTGAAACTATCTATGAATCGAAGCCTGTATTTGAATTTCTTTGATTCTTTATCATATATACTTTTTGAGAAAGAGATATACTTCTCTTCTGTGTTGGCAATACAATCAATTTTTCCATTGTCATACCCAAATTCTTGATGAAAAGATGTGCATCATATCCTGATAAATTGTGAAAAATTTCTGGGACATATTTTGGCTTTCTGAAAAGCAAATTACATTCGTTGTGAGCAGCACCTCGAAATATTCCACTAAAATGGCAGTGGTCTCAAACTTTTTTGTCGCTATCGTTAAAATCTTTTTCACAAATCGAACATTTTGTTGATTCTTCAAAATTGAGTATGTCTTCTTCTGTCAATATCATTGGTTTCACTTCAGACAAGCAAAGTTTCTCAATATCTTTCTGAAGCATTTTTACAACTATTTCATCAATATTTCATTTTCAGTTTCTTTTTAATACAAAACCGGTTCCAATTCCTTTCCATAACAAGCAATGTAATAACAGAATCCAGAAGGTTCATGATGTTGGTATTGTTGTGTGAAAGAGTGTTCCGAATTTGGTTGACAACTTTGAGTTGGTTTTGCAATGCATTCAAAATCTGCATAAACTGCAAGTGGAATTCTCATTTTTTGAAAGTGTTTTTTGAAATTACAAATTGAGCCTATTTCCGTCATTATAGTTTTTACAGAGTTATATTCTCTGCAATACATTTTATGTTTGTCCCACACTTCCTTCGTTGCAAAGGAACATAAACATCTCAGGCAGAACTATCTTTTTCCATCATGTTTTGACATCTGTTTTGTCAAAAGTCTTGACAGCCCATCATCTCCATTGATTAAAACATGATGTTTATCATCAAGAAACAAAAGAGTAACTGTGTGCTCTCTTTCCTCCAGCTCTGAAATTCTCAACGGAAAAACATTCTTGTTTTTTTCATATCCAAAAACGTTTACAGCAATTTCAGGGTTCAGTTTTTCGAATTTATTTATATCTTTCAACTCCATCGGAAATTTGAGACCGTCGATATTGAATTCTTTTTCCTTTTCGAGAAGAAGTTTCGAAATTATCTGAGGGTTTCTTTCTCTGGTTTCTTCCTCGAGATTCAGAAAAAATCTGCAACACAATGAAGAAAACATTTATTATCTTTTCTGTTTTTCTTTTCACTTTGAAACCTTATATTAATTGTTCCTCCTTTATTCGCGATCCATTTCGGAGTCGGAACCCACGAACCTCCTCTCAATGGCTTATATCTCTCTGTGTGAATATCAAGACTCACAATCGAGTGAAATGTCCAGCCAGATCCGCTCATTTGAAAAACCGCAATGTTTTCCATAATTTGTTCAACCATTTCTATCAACAATTCGTCCAAGTTGGTCGCTTCCAAAATAATCTCTGGTTTCGGCGGAAAATTGTTAACTTGGATTACAGATTGACCATTTGCAGTTGGAAGAATTCGTTCCATTTTTGCTTTCAAAACAAGTCGGACCTTTGTCTGTGGTCTGAATTTTTCCAAAGCTTTTTGTTTGACAGCGATCAAAAACGTCCCGGGATCAAACTTTGGATTTTCTGGTGCTTTGATTGTATGATGCACCGCGAATCCTTTCAGAGCCGATCATCTGCTTTCTTCGAATTTTAATTGTTGTTTCGGAAACAAACTCATGACTTTTTTCTTAAAGGTTTCAAAAGCGTGAGTTGTTATTTTAATAATTGGTGGTGAAGCAAATCAAGTCAACCAATTAAACCAATCCCCCATTTTTTGTATGAAGCTTTGATATGGTTTTGATTGTTTTGGTTTTGGTTTTGGAAGTGAAACTGGTGGAACATATTGTGTCAGTTGAAGTGGTTGTTGGCCAATTTCCGGAATGTCATCATCAAGCAAACTTCTGGCGACCGCGGCTCCCACGATTTCTTTGTAAACCCCTCTTGGAAGACGATTTCTCAGAAGCGTCTTCAGACCTTCTTTTCGAAGTTTCGAATAACCTCGAATATTTTTCTGTTTTGCAATTTTTTGTAAGTATTTCAAAGTAACCATTTATTATATGATAAAATTTTTCTTTAACTTAACGAAAAATTCAATTTTTAATCAAAAAGAAATCCCTTTCTCGTAAATGGAGAGAGGGAATTCTTTTTTTGTGTGTGTTCAGACTCGTTGAATGAAATGATTTTTAAAAACCCTTCCTTTGAAAACAAAGAATGTTTTTTTGTTTACCAAAATACTCTGCCGCTTCTTCAATACTTGGGAAATTTGTTTTTTTTTAAGAATCAAGATCAACAGCTCTTACTGGTTTCTTGATTGCAATTCTTGCAGAACCAACTTTCCGTTTCACACCTTTCTCAATTTCAAAAGTTTGGTCGGTCAACCCTTTTTCTTCTATGATTTTCCACATTTGTTTCCAATTCATATGAGTTAATCTTCTGGTATTTTCTTTCAATATTGAAATCATCGTTGGTCTCGAGATTTTCATTTATATTATGATAAATTTTTTTTAACCTTATATTCAACATGCATCTTATTTCCGTCGCTCTGGAAAATGAGATTTTTACACTGATGACGAAAGCGAATGCTTCTGTGTTTACAACAACGTTTGCTGAAAACTGTGCTTTTATCTGAACGTCAGTCACCGAGTTTTTCAATTTCTCACTTTGTTTTGAGACGTCAAAGACAAACATTGGGAACAATTCCTTGTAATCTGCCGGGGTTATATTAGGACTTGAAATCAGCTCTTAAACATTGTAAAGCTTTGTTCGAAACGCTGCTGCGCCGCCATATACCTGTGAAAATTTTTGTTGAGTAAAGCTCGTGTCGTAATCAATCTTCGGGAATCGACGAGAGTTAAGCATCACAAACATGTTAGTGAGATTACAGTGGTCGAAAATTGATGGATTGTGTTCCTGGTTTCCAGATTTATCTGTCTGAAACGCACCATTATCCAACGAGGTTTCTCTGGGGCTGATTTCACCGACAATCGCCAGGTGAAGTTTCTCGTTTTTGGGACTGGGATTGAGTCGCATTGAATCATTCGATAACCAACTGGGAGACTTGATTTCGATTCAATTGTTTTGTAGAGTGCAAGTTTTTCTTGCAAATTTGGAAGCACACGAGGCATATACCAATAAAGCTTTGCCAAAACAATCTTTCCGGCATCAGCCGCATTGTTTCTGAAAATCGCGTCATTATCACCCTTTCTTACGAGAGTGAGTTGATGCTTGAAACCGTAAACAATTTTTTCATCGTCGTCGCAGAATCCAAAAATGTGTTTCAGTGGGATTCTGAATGAAAATGTGCCTTTCGGGTCTGGCTTTTGAATGATATAACTTTGTCGGACTAGAAAACCATTATTGATATTATTTCCAGCAATCGAAGCGTCTGTGCTTGATCTTTGAACCATAAGTGGTTCAGGCCTTTTGATTTTTGAAAATCATCTGGAACTTTCAACAGCCCAAGTATCGTTTTTGCCTGCCCAGGGTGAAACAGGCTTTCAATCTCTTGTCCTGAAAGTTGATATTTTATGCTACTGAAAAGATGCATCATGGCAGTGTTTGTAAGAGCAATGACATCAGCATCAGTGTAAGCAGCGTCATCGTTTTTCACCAACTTGCCGTCGAAAACCAGATAACTTTCGCATGGGTGTGTGAACAAGTCTTGTAACTCAAAATTGATCCTTATTTCCCCAGGGGTGTTCAGATTTGTGCCAGTGATTGGCTCGTAACTGTGGTATTCATATTCTTCGATCGATTCATCAATTTCAGTCTTTTCAGTTATGTTAAGAATGTCTATTTATTGTAGGTAATTTTTATGTTTCACTCATAATAACGAGATCTCTCCAGTTGTCCTCTCAGTTGCCATCTAAGTCTTTGGAAGCTTTCTATTTCTCCTATAAGTTTATCGAGTTTGAATGTGGGGGGAATTAATATCATTAGCAATTCGTTCAGTAATACCTAATTCGAGGTATTCAATATGAGCTTTAATTTGTTCATTTAATTTATTTTTCATGGAATTAATCACATCTTCAATTCGTTCAAACTTTTCAGACATATCCATTTATTATATGCATAAAATTTTGTTGTTTATTCAATCGTTTGGCAAGGTCTTGAATTTTGATAGCGCGCTGTCCTGATCAGGCTATCAAGTTATTTAAATTTGGTGTTGTCACTTGTTGAGGCTCCTGTGGTGTTGCCGCTTGAGGCGTTGAAGACACGAGTTTTGACAAAATTTGTTGAGATTTAGAAGTCAATTTCGAACTCGCAAAATCAATAGCTTTTTGTCCTGCCTTTTGCCCGGCACTTCCAGCAATGTTCAAAGTGGTGTCGACAACTTGCTTTTTACTAATAAATCTTGACAAAAAGTCTTTGAGCTTTGAAAAAATTCCAGAGCCACCGACTTGGTATTTTCGTTTATATCCACGACTAATAACTATCATATATATAATGCCAGCATTAAGGTTTTATAAGCATCATGAGACAAAATTTTTTGTCTCAAAAGTTCATCGCATTGCTCACGATTTCATTTCGAAGACCTGTGTTTCCTGCTTGTTTCGAAGCCATCAAAAGTTCGAGTCGCTCACACAAGGCGTTTGGATCACTTGGGAGAAAACCTTGCGCTTTTGTTTTTTTTTTATTTTTATGTTGCGCATGTTTCTCACAAAGTGGTTTTATGAAATTTTCCCACTTATGCCCTCTATTTTCAGCTGGTTTTTGTGGATTTTTTCTGTTTCTCATCGCTCCCGTCTCAACCATGATTTCTTCATAATTTTTCTTGTCTTCTTCTGTTGCTAAACCAACTACTGGTCTTTTCATAACAAGCAAATCCCAAAGTCCTCTTGTTCCAGCACACTTTTTACCACCAATCACTAGATCACCCCCTTCGAATTCAACCTCAGTGTTGCCAAGAAAAAATTGCCCATCTCTGTTATCAAGTCCAAAGGTTTTATCACTTGCATTTCCATACGAATTAACAAGATACTTTTTGCAATCGGGTCTATATTGATCGGAAGAGGAGGTTCCGGAAGTGCTTCAGGCTGTCCTTCGACTTGACCCCAAGGTAATGCAGGAGCATGTTTTCAATCGCTTCTTGAAGTGGGGCAAACTTTGAAACAATTTCTTCAGATGAATTTTGTTGTTGTTCAGTTATTGGTTTGAAGGTTTTTCAAAAATCTTCGTAAAGTGATTGTTCACTCAATCGTTCTGAGCGAAAATCTTCTTGAATTTTATTCTTGGTTTTGATATATTCAGCGACAAGTTTGTCACGTTTCGATGGGTCTTTTATTTTTAGAAACGACATTTATTATATGTTCAAATTATGAATTCGGTTCAAATTCGTTTTAGACCGGGTCCAAATTAACCATGACAGATGAATACTTTTCTATACAGCTTTGGATCAAGGTTCGTAATATTTTGCAATTCTTTAATTTGCGCTGGTGTGAGCTTGTCTTTCAGAAACGCAGTGACTGTAGAGCTTTTAATTCCAAGACTTTTCTCTTTTGGCATTCATATTATAGTTTTATCAAGTCTTTGTTGTCAACCCAAGAGTTGAAGCTTTCTGGATAACCTTTCCATTTAACTAACGATTTCGTTTTGCCTTTCTTCACAACCTTCTCAATTCTGAAAACTTCTTGAGATGTCTTCCGAAGCTCTTTTTCATAAAATGTGCCCTGAATCTCTTCATCGTTGTAGTCTGTTATTTTATAAGTAATCGGGTCGGTTCTTTGAACTTTTGAAACGATGAAGACGTCTTCTGTCCAGTATGGGATGAAGCCCTTTTCAAAAAGCTTCTTTTTCTTATGAATTCAGACTTTGTCTCCAATTTTAAATTTTGCTCTCATGGGCCGCCTTTCAAAGTCTGGATAGAGATTTCTGTAAACTGTCACTTCATTATTCTTTTTGCTCGATTCAACAGGCGTCATCTTGATTGACGAGTGCCTCGTGTTGTTGTATCTCTCAACAAAGTCGTCAAGGACGTCAATATATATGTTAGTGTTGTTTGCCGTGAAATACTTGAACATTTTTTCTTTCATTGTGCGGTTCCAACGTCCGACCACCGACGATTTCTCCTCATTTTCAGTTGAGTAAAGTTCAACAACCAACTCTTGAGCGAGAGCGTTGACGTCTTTATTATAAAATTCTTTCCCTTTGTCTGTCCAAAGCTTTTCTGGTTTTCTCTGTTTGAAAATCTCTTTCAGCGCGTTCGCCACAGAAACCCCAGTTTCGTCTTTCAGCAGAAGAATCCAACCATATTTTGAAAATACATCAATCACAGTCAGACGATATTTGACACCGCGGTTGAATTTTGAAAATGATTGCATGTCCACAAGGTCAGCAGCCCTGATTTTATCGATTCCATTCACATACACTTTTCATTTTCGAAATTTCTCGACAACTGGTATATGAAGCTCATCAGCAAGTTGATCAGTCCACGTTATACCTGAGTTATCGTTTTTTTTAACCCCATTCCGAAACGCTTCTTTGTCCCGATGATTTTGGAAACAACACCTCGTTCCATTCTTTCTCGAAGAGTTGGGTTGAAAATTCCATCAATCTCTTGGAGCATTTTGGTGTCACACTTTTCATGTCGTGTTTTCGTCTCTTTATTATTTACATAACAAATGTCGTGGCGATAAGCGGCTTTATCAACTCTGTTGACGGGTTTTAACCATGCTTTTGGGGTCATATCAGGATTCAAACGTTTGTTCAATTTCGTGCCGGGCCCTGTGAAGTTGTCACCTGGAAGGTGCATCTCAAATGGAAGGCTGTTGATTGTGTCGTTCAAAAAACCTTTTCCGCTCGCTTTGCCGCTGATAAACTTTGTCTTTTTCGTTCCACAAACAACACAGATGCCTTGAAGCATTTGACGGTTGTTCTTGGTCGTTTTTTGTTTCAAGTCTCTGGTTCCCGTAAATTTACAACATTTGACATAGTACATTTCTGCCATTTATTAAATGGAAGTAAAGAATATTTCATGGAATGAAAACGTGACAACTAAAAGCAACCACCCTCTTTTACCTCAAACTTTGAGGGGTTTGATTGTTGGAAAGTCAGACTGTGGAAAAACAAGACTTTTGCTGAACCTTCTGCTTCAACCCAACTGGCTGGACTATTCAAAACTTTCTGGTTTCGGAAAGAGTTTGTTTCAACCAGAATACAAAATTTTTAAAAAAGGTTTCGAAGAACAATTACCAAAAGAGGTGATCATGAGTTTGTTTGAAAATCACAATGAAATACAACAAGAACAAATTTCACCAAGCGTGTTGATTGAGGCATTGGCAAAAGAATTGGCAAAAAATCGACGCTCCGGCTCCAAAGAGCCTATTGAGTGTAATTTTTATGAATCAGCCGACGATGTTCCTGACCCGAAAGAGCTGTCTCCAGGGCAAAAGAATCTCATGATTTTTTATGATCTCTTGCTTCAGAAACGGAATAAGCGTGAAGCATATTACGTTCGTGGAAGGCATTCAAATTGCGATTGTTTGTATTTGTCACAAAACTATTTCAAATTGCCTCGTCAAACAATTCGAGAAAATGCAAATTTCTTTTGTCTGTTTCGTCAAGACCAAAAAAATTTTGATCATATAATCAACGACCATGTCAGTCAACATATGACGAAAGAACAGTTCAAAAAGTTATGCAAACACGCATGGTCAAAACCACACAATTTTGTTGTGATTGATTTAACATCGCCAAAGCATAATGGGAAATACAGATCGGGGTTTGACAACTTTTATATTATTTAATAAATGAACACTGAAATTCTAGAAAAAATTAAGGGAAATACTTCTCCGAAAACTTCAACTCAGATTGTGGTTTCAGACAATTCAACAAAAATAAAGACGACTTTTAACCCACCACTCGAGTTGGACCGCACACGAAAATATGAGATGGCTTTGGTGAATTTGGAGACGTGTATAGTTTTCCGAATTTGTCTGGTGAAAACAATGGTTTTCGATATTCACCCGGTTTCAATGAAGTTGGGAGAGGCAATGAGGATGGCTCACGGCAAAGACAATGGATCGAAGTTCAAATTCCAGAAGGCTCCTATGATCTCATTGACATTGCAGAAACAATAAAAATTGCAATGAAACGAAACGGACATAACGATGAACCTATTAAAATAACAGCAAACACCAACACCCTGAAAAATGTCTTGGAAATTCAAGACGACTTTCAGGTTGACTTCAGAGTGCGAAATTCAATTTCAAGCGTTCTTGTATTTCGAAAGCAGGTGTTCAAAGAGGGTGTCCACGTGTCGGAGAGTGTTGTCAATATTTTGAGCATTAACTCAATTCTCGTTAATGTTGATGTGATTGGTGGGTCTTATGTGAATGGAAAGACTCAAAACACTATTTACAGTTTCTTTCCAAACGTTTCGCCGGGTTATAAAATCGTTAAAAATCCGAGAAACCTTGTGTATCTTCCAATTATTTTAGATAAAATCAGCAGAATGGAAACAGTTGTCACAGACCAAAACGGAAAACAATTGAACCTTCGTGGAGAAAACTTGACAATTAGATATCACTTGAGAGAGATTTGATTGAATAATATAAATGAGTTATACAAATGTGAGGGTTAATATTTCTGAAAATCAGAAAGACAAGATAAAACACGCTGTTGATACAAAAATTCCAGTAAGCATTCGCCTTAGCTACGAAGATTTGTGTGGCAATGATGCTCTTGCTTTGACCAATTCACAAGTGAAAAGAATGGGAAAGGCCTATGAGAACGGAAAAGGCATCACAATAAAAATGAGCAAACGTCAGGTTGTTCACAACATAAAAACTGAGGGCGGATTCCTTGGAATGTTAGCTGGTTTAGCCTCAAAATCTCTTCCATTTTTGGCAAAGACCGTCTTGCCAACATTGGCGACTGGAGCACTTTCAGGTGTCGGGTCGACTTTTGCTCAAAAAGCAACAAACAAGGCGATGGGAAATGGGTTGCATTTGAAAAAAGATTCAAACATCGCAAGTGTTGAAACGGACGGCCAGGGCTTGTATTTGAAACCATACAAAGGCTCGGGGATCGACAGAGTTGGAAATGTACTTTACTTGAAACAAGGAGGGCAAATAATTGACGGTTCTGGTCTTCTTCTTGGTCCAGATTCTCCTTTGAAGAACATACCAGTTCTTGGTTGGCTGCTGTGAATTTTTGACATTAAGTAAATGTGTAAATCAAAGGAAAAACGAATTGAGCAAAAAGTCACGCAAGACATCAACCAACACAAAAATCAACATATCAACCACGCCGTCGGTGAGCAAAATAAGGGCAAAAAAGTAATAATTAACCAGAAACTTTACCAGCAAATAAATCAACATTTGAATCAACACATCAACCAAAATGTAAAGTAAAGCGAGTGTAATGATTTTTTATTCATTAAATAAAAAATGAATAAAGCTCATTTATACAGACTTGAACAAATTCATGAAATTGAAAAGGAAATACATTTTGAGAAAATCAAACAAGAGTCAGTCGTTAAAAAGTATCATTGTGTGATCAATTTTTGTCATTTTTGTTCTTTGATTTTTCAATTTTGTATGTTTCTTTTGAATGTCGGCTTTTTATCAAATTTTCAAGAAATCATAGGCAACATTTCAGGGAAGATTTTGCAGGGATTCAACTTGCTTTTCGGAAGTGTCTTAATTTTTCTGAAAGTAATTGAAAAACATCTTTTCAAGGAAATTCAGAAACATGAGAAGCAAAAAACTTTGATTGAGAAACAAATCAACTCGATTCGAAACATGGTTTCGAAGGCGTCGTCAAACAATGAAATTTCTGAAGGTGAGTTTGAGAAGATTCTTTCTCAGATATCAAAATGGAATGAAACATACAGAAGTTTTGATGAGGTGAATTTGGAATTTGATAAGATGTTCCCGAGACCAGGAAAAAAATCGGAAACCCTCGTTTAGAATAAATGAATATTAAAGTAGACGGCCTTGTTTTGCCAAATAAGCCTCTGAGCTACTTTGAAATTGAAGATGGGGTGAAAAAATTGAAAATACGAAACTTTCGCGGTGTTTTCCTGAGAGACAAGTTGCCAAAAAAGCTTGCAAGAATGAGAGTGCAATTATGAACTTGGACAACACTTCTGGAAATGGAACGCACTGGGTTGTGTGGTTCAAGCGTGGAAACGATAAATTTTATTTTGACTCATTCGGATTTCCCCCGCCAACTGAATTGAACAACTATCTCAATGATGATGTGTTCTATCCAACTGGGCAAATTCAACCGAGACAAGAAGTGTTTTGTGGCCATCTTTGTCTTTTTGTTTTGAAAGAGATGCAAAAAGGAAAAGGGCTGCAGGAAATTATCAACAATTTTTGGTGATATAATAACTGCCAGTTGATAAATTCGGACGAAGTTCAAAGACAAGTCAAAATGTAACCAATGTGAGTGGGGTTTCACATGAATATTTGAATAACAACTTTTTGCGAAAAGGTCAAGCCATTGACATGTCCATGCAAAACATTTTGAATCTTTGCTCACCGCGTGATCCAATGGACGCAGTGAGGAAGAAGTATGTCAATGAAAATTTTTTTAAAAGAGGTGATCCGATTGATATGAATCAAAAGGCAATGATAAACGTATTGTCTCCTGTCGATGAAGGTGATGCAGTGAATAACTCTTACGTTGATTCAAAAAGGCTTGGTGAAAGTGATTTGAATATGAATGGGAATTCAATAAGGTCTGTAATCCCTATTCCGACACATGAAGATGAAGTAGTTCCGAAACAGTGGATTGAAAACAATTTTTTAAATCGTTATAACCCCGCGTCGACTATGGCAAGAGATTTGAATATGGATGGTCATCAGGTTACATACTTGAAAGCGCCAAAACAAAATCCCCATGCGTCGACAAAAGCCTACGCAGATACGAAATTAGCGCTGTTGGGTGGGGACATGCAAGGAGGGATTGGGATGGCTGGAAACAGGATTTCACATTTAGGCGAGCCCAAGCAAAACAATGATGCAGTCAGACTAAGCTTCGCAAACGAATATTTCCTGAGACGTGATGGAAGTTACTGGATGCGAAATGATTTATCTTTAAGTGGTCATAGAGTGACCGGAATTGCAAACCCTCAAGCAGATCAGGACGGTATGAACAATAGAACACCTGATGATATGATTTAAGTCTACAACTTTATAACGAAGAACATTCGTTTCTGCTGATGCCGTTTCTCAATTGAAAGGGCCGGTTAGTTTCAATAGTCAAAGAATATTGAATCTTGGGGACCCGATAAACAATGACGATGCAGTAAATTTGAGAACTTTAGAGACTGAAATTTCACAAAACAATATGATGGAATTACCAAAATATCTAAGACTTGGTGGTTCCTCAGAACTGACAAATGACCTGACAATGTCGGATAATCGAATAACAAATCTTGCAAATCCAACAAGCCCAAACGATGCGGCAACGAAAAAATACATTGATGACTTAATAACCAATCCAGTTGGTGCTCCGCCGACGGTTGTCAATGCCGATTTGGATGTCAACAATTTCAAAATCACCAACTGAAAAATCCGAACGATGGTCAGGATGCAGTAAATCGTCAGAAAAGATCAGGACATAAACTTGGGAGATCAGAAAATCACCGGTTTGCGCCCACTGGACTTTACTCAAAGTGATCAAACAGACCCCGCTCCGAAAGGGTATGTTGATAGAGAAATTTATAGACAAATTGACCTAAACACCGGAATCGAGGCGTTAAAATTCTTGAAAGTTGATGGCACTTCTCTTCCAGAAGCTGATCAGGATTTCAATGGCCAGAAAACAACAAATCTCGGCCAACCAGTTGATCCCAACGATGCCGCAACAGTAAATTTCGTTGATTACCGGATAGGGCAAACAACATTTCACGTGAACCCTGAAGGAGCACAAGAGAAACGTTAAATGAATGATAATGTGATTTCCGAACTTGCAAATCCAACCGAACGAAAAGATGCAACTCACAAGTTCTATGTCGATTCCCACGGCGAATGTCTTCAGAGTTTGGTTAACAACCTCACTCGCCAGGTAGAAGCTTTGCAAACCCGTGTCGTCCGACTCGAACGATTATCGCTCTGGGAATCAACAGAGCCGGCCGAATGAGGAAAATTTTCAGATTAAATAAATAATGTTTTGTGCTATGCCTGGTAATATAGGAGATAAAAAATATTGCACCCCTTGGAAGCAAAACGTTTTGACTTATGACTTCCAAAATTACTCTTCGCTTCGGAAAGAGAGAACATTGAACGAAGTTGAAAATACTTTTAGTGTTTGGGAAAATGTTTGTGATTTGAAATTTGAAAGAGTTTTTGATGGGAGTCAAGTGATGAATATTGCATTTTTGACTGATGATGAAAGGCAAAATGCGGAAATTAACTGTCCTTACAAACTGAATAATCAAAAATCTGGGACTTTGGCACAAGGATTCTATCCAGGCAGTTCTACACTATCTGGCGATTTGCATTTTGACAATGAGATATGGGCAGACCAGAAAACAGTTTTGGAAAATACAACTTATTTTCAGTCGCTGTTCATGAAATTGGTCATTGCATCGGACTCTTTCACAATACTGTAGACAGGCACAGTATTATGCAACCAATTTATAAGTCTGGATTTAGTGTTGAAAACAAAAACGAGATTCTTTCTGAATCTGACATTAAAACAGTTCAAGAAATGTATGGTGCGGCAAAAAATGTAAAAGTAACGGCTATTTTTAACTCTAAGAAAGCAAAAGTCATGATTAAAAAGATTGAAAAAGACTCTAAACCCAAAGAAGTGAAGATTGTTTTTACCCTTAAACCAAAACATTTCAACGAGACTGGGGATATTTCTGAAGAATCATTTAAAATACTTTTGAAAAAATTAGCAGACATGGATCATTCTGCATTTATGGCTGAGAATTTTGGGATGGGTGATAATGAGAATGAAAGTACACATGGCAGTGTGAACAATGGTTAGCTATGGCTTTGACAAACTTTTTCGTTGCAGTTGGGAGTGATATGATTTCTTTTGCTCACAGGTAAAAAAAATCATTGTGAAATACTTGTAAATTAATTACATCAATTAATAACGCAAAAGTAATCAATTATTCCATAATCTGAGACAAGACCGTCATTTTCGAGGCTTGCAGAAAGTGCTTTAGTCACAAATGCACATCACGTCTTGAAAGTTTGTTTTTTCACAAACGATCATAGTATGAACTGTGCATCTTTGGACAAAGCTTGGGAGGTCAAGGACCACTTTTCACACAGATTGAAACAGCATCAAACAAATTTTACCATTTAGAGGCTATAAAGGGTAACACAGAGCACCTTATTGAACAAAGCAAAGGCGGTCAAGACTCGACGACTTTTCACACAGATTGAAACAGCCTCAAACAAATTTTACCATTTAGAGGCAATAAAGGGTTTACACAGTGCACCTTATTGAACAAAGCAAAGGCGTTCAAGACTCGACCACTTTTCACACAGATTGAAACAGCTTCAAACAACTTTTACCATTTAGAGGCAACAAAGGGTTTACACAGAGCACATTGCTTAGCAATTTCTCAAACACTGATTTTGTTACAGCATACCAATCAAAATCCAAGGCAAAACAATTAAAACCAAACCATTACAAACAAAAAGAAAAGCGATTATGCTGCAACCATACCTTAAAATAGAAACAAAGTTTATGCAGTCTCAAACCCATTGCCTGGCAATTTCTGAAACATTGAACCAGATAAGCTCTGTGCGATCTTTTTTTGCGTTCAGATTTAAAAAAACANGTCAAGCACAAAGAAGGTTAGAGATTAACTACAACTAATGAATATTCAATCTTTATTACTAAACAATGAATTACTCTAAATGTACAATACAGATAAAATATATTAGTTCTACACTTTTTTACAGATTAAGATACAAGCAGCATGATCCATTCTTAGCCTATACCGAAACTGAACACAATCTTTCAAACAATTTAGTAAGAAACATGCAAACCTAATCACACAAACTTATCAGCCTGTCCCTGACAACTTCTACAGACACTTTGATACCGACTGCACGAAACTCTGAGGCGAAATAAAACACCGTTGTGCGCGCAATCACTAGGGCAGCTTTCAAAGGTCACGCTTTTTGACAATGAAAGAACCGCGCACACTGGCGTTCGAGGCAAGCCCCAGACTTATCACACGAAGGTGAAGAAAGTCACTCAAACGTGAAAAGGAGGAAAAGGCAGCATGAACTGTTCACAGAACAAGTCAACAAGCCCTCTCTGCGAATGACGACGAACGCATCATCCTACCCGGAAATATATACTCTTGCTCACGGGCACTGGCGAGCACGAGGCCTCTGTGGCAAGGGACTGACATGTTTGGACGAATGTGGGGGGAAGGCAGAGGCCTCGAAGGGACAAGGGGGAACTGAGGGGGAACGCGAGTCTTGAGTCAAGTCTTTAGATTCGCTCATTCGATCCAAAGATTCTTCAGACAAGTCAAATTCAACAAACTTTTCAAGTGCAGCGGCACGTCTTCCAAACCCTGAGTTCTTCTCTTCGTTTACACTTTTCCAATATTCATAGATCGGTTTGATAATTTCCTTCCATTTATATGATTTATAATTTCCAATAATTCTTTTCGGATTCTTCGGATCTTGAAACAATCTTGAAAAAAGCACCAATTCATTGAAAACCCACAAATCGTCTTTGTGAATTTCTTTGAATATTTTCTGACAACAAGTTTCCAGAGTCCTTCAGTTCCCTTGAAAACTCTTCCATCAACAACCAAATCATTTCCTACAACTTCCATTTTCTTCTGACCAATCATCAGTGATTTTTCGCCGACACGAATTCCGAAAACTTCATCACCAACTCTTGACCATTCTTCAAGAAACTTTTTTGCAATTGCCATTTAATAAATATATAGAAAAGTTCAAAATTCATCAAAATTCCTCAGAATTCAACAACACTTCCTGAAAGCTGTCAAGTTCTGACGACAAACCCATCATCCTCCCCGACAAAATACACACACATGCTCACGGGCACTGGAGGCAAGGGACTGGCAAAGGGGAGACAAGAGGGGTCATGAAAGAGTGCCTGTGACGTCATCAATTGCATGGATGGGAAAGAGTGCCTTTTGATCAATGAATAAAAAAAACAAATAGATTCAGGAAACCACTCGATACGCTTGACTGAGAAAATGGGACACTTTTCATCAATGCATATAAAAAACAAACAAGGAAAAGAATTCAATTGTGGCTCTGTCTTTTACACACTACTGATCGCCTCCGTAAAAACTTGAGTTTCATGTGTTTCACGTTTGCTTTTATCATAGTTTTGTGCACGTAGTATTAAAATTCAATCACGAGAACTTTTTTTAGCATTGGAACCATCAGTAATTTTGGAGCGGTAAATTTTTGAGAACGTTAACTCTGCTTCTTTTGGTCACCTCCAATTTTTATAGCGGCATCAAATTTAAATACAAACTTCTGCATGATTTTAGATGTTCTATTTCAGAAAGCTGCGATTGTTTTTCAATGAATTTTAATAACTGATATGATTTTTGTTTAAGGTGGCAAATTCATTTTTCTTCATGACACGTAAAGAATTGATTTGGCAGGACGAGGATATATTCAGGGGTGCAAACGTTGAACAACGATGGGCAGTCAGATTTGCTTTGAACGTTTTTCTATTTTGAATACATATCATTTTTAAAATTGGATCTCTTGTGAAACTATCTTCTGACTTGAGACAAAGAATTTATAGGAAGCACTGCTGTTCGGCTCAGTCAAATACGCTGACTATCTAAACCAGTGGTTCTCAAAGTGGTCGATATCGACCCCCAGGGGTCAATTGGACCATCCAAGGGGTCGATAAATAGTCAAGGGGTCGAATGGGGGTTATTGAATGGCCAGGGGGTCAATGAAAAACTGCTGGGGTCTGCTGGAGATATGAAGCCTCCAATTCAAAATAATTGTTAATCTGGCAAGGAATGCAAACGGCCTTTCTCAACAAATCAAACAAAATTCAGAGGGCTGATCAAATCTCAGCCACAGTAGTTTGAAAGGACATTCCAGGGGTGGCCAAACCTGCTCCATGTATGAGCTGCAAATCGTAAAACCCAAGTTACAAAGAGCCGCAACATAAAAATCTAAAAACACGAATTTTGTTGCAATCTACGCTTCTGTGACATCATAATTTTTTGTAACGACTTTCAAAAGTAATACTGTACGGCACGCTAGTCACCACAGTCAGGGACGGATTTAGGGAGCGCGGGGCCCTGGGCCGTCTTAGTTTTTGGGGTCCCACGCAGGTGTGACGTATTTGGCCATTTGTCTCAAAAGCGTGAAAGCATGCCCCTCTTATATGTAGGGCCCCCTCAAAGATCTATTTTTTGTGGTGCCAACTTTGTTTTTACGACTGCCGTGGATCTTCAACAGAAATTGAAGCCTTTCCTGCATTCTTCTCTGGAACAAATGGCAATGCGATCTTTTCTTGGAATTGATGGCTCTTTCGTGTAGTTCAGAAGTTCTCTTCGTTGAATTTCCGAGATTTCTAGGTTTTTTGTAGGTTTATTTTTCAGATGTATACATTTTCATACAGGACCGTGTTGTTGCCCTCAGAAATATCCTCTAGTTGTTGATCTGATGAGCTGTACGTAAACTCCTTTATTATACTAACCACATATTTTATGGAACAAACAAGCACAATCCATTCAGTGGACACAGGATTTACGTATGCCTTTTTAAGTTGTCATTTTCCAAGCAATACAAAGTACAGCGTTTTAATCCTCTCAGACTGATGGTAAATAGCATGAAAACAAGCTTTGCACAGCAAAGTATTGTCGCAACACCCTCAGCTAACCATAT
>JGI24021J15306_10002133_pt1 | contig 20850 bp, 18 predicted proteins | sample Ectturendosymbi1_FD_15306 | JGI IMG/M metagenome (IMG submission 15306)
AAGCGCTGACCGCATTGGCTACGTTACCAATATGTAGTATGATAAAACTGTTGCACGAACTCAAAAACAGCAGTTGTTACTTGTTAACATAAGAAGCATTCAGGCATTTGATAATGTCTCAGCAGGGAAAAGGTCAACTAAAATTTTGCTAGACTTCTATGCATACAAAAAATCGGAAGTTTTCTTGTGTACTGTATGCGCATTCTCAATTCTGGTGTAGTTTAACGAGATTCGATCTTGCAAACCGGGGTGTGCGTCAGACAAACCAGCCGCACACTCTCTATGCTCGATTGGTCGTATTTGACGAGACATTAGCGCAGCCTCATTTTGCAGTTGTAAATTGCTCTGACGCAGTGATGAGTGTGTTTCACTCCCCTGTTTTAACGCGCAGCCTGATATTTTTGCAGTTATGAACTGCTGTGTTGTAGCGTTGAGTGTATTTTCCTCCCATATCCTAGCTTGGAGCGCTGATAGTTCATATTCAGTGCGATGACACATAAAATAAAGGGAGGGCGTGTACAAGAATATGCATATTGTGTCAACAAACATCGCCAAAACGTTGGTTTGGAAACATGAATATGACGTCAAATTGTGACGTCACAAACAGCGCACACCAAACACAAATGACCACCATATGCCGCTGATAGAAACCCCCCGTGAAAATTTTCTGCGTACGCCAATGGCGTCATGCATGCGTTGCTGAATATGGTTAGAAGTGTTGTTGACTTTGAAATACTGCATGATTCTCGTTTTCATACCTGGAACATTCTGCGTCTGTATACAGTGTGTTAAGTCAGTAGTAGCCTATAAGCTCGCACAAGCTATGTTACGAAGAATCAGCAGTAAGTTTCTGATGATTCATATATAAGAGTGTAAAGTTGCGTTTGGACATTCAGTGTCTAGGAAAATTAATTCATGTGAAGCACACTGATTTTTTGATTTTTTTTTGTTGAACAAAAAAGAATTGCCTTTTTTCAAATCAACTTATTTCTATGTCACCTTTAGGCTTTCTGGAACTATTTTTTATTACCTGATTGATCATCCTGCCGCGTTACTAGATCTGCCAAGAGGAAACCCAATTTGCTTGGAAATGCCAGTGTGATTGGTAGTGCCTCACCACTAGGCCGGGTATAAAGGAAAACAAACGTTAATGTAACAAAATTTTGCCACAACGATGAAAACTGCTAAATTTTCCATCAACGCGGCTGGCATTAAAAAATGTTATGCTTAAGAATATACATTTTTATCTTTACGTCTAAGCCAGGTATGTTCAACCCGCGGCCCTCGGGCTGCACAAAGGTTATGTGCGGCCCAGTTTAAGTTTTTGCTGTAGTAAAAGTATCCTACGTACTGACAACCTGCCTTTATTTTAATTATCTTGAATTTGACATTTTTGATGCAGGTAGTCCTCAATGCCACATTGGCACGTGTGTTACCATTGCAGTTAGGATTCGAACGCTTTCAGTACATTAGCTTTAACTGAATTTTAGTTTTCTAAGATCAAAATTAAGTCATTCAACGTGTGGCCTTCTTATGTCATTCAGTGTGCAGCCCTGGTTAAGATTGTGACGTAATTTTTTGCTCAAGATGCCCTTTAGTTTGGACATAGCTGGTCTAAGCCTTTACGTCGCGCAAATATGACAAAACGTTCAGGGCTTAACTTGTGACCCAATTCCCCCCCACACACTAGCTTCCCACCAGGCGAGTACTGGCTACAGGTCTCTTCAAGCGATGACCGAGCTCGGCTTAAGTAGCTGGCTGTCTCGGCCCGCCCAGCTTTTCAACTTAGATGAAAGTACTGCAGCCGAACTCGAGTCAGTGGACCTTCGCCGTTAACGCGACAGCTGTGATTGACTACCAAGTATCAAAACAACTGATAAAAATCAGACAAGTTATAAATCACACCAACCGCGTGAGAACGTCGGTGCATGGGGTTCTTCGAAAGCGACTGCCTAGTTTTTATTTGAGTTTTTGTCCTGGTTTTGGAAAGTCAACTGCAAACAATGTATCAGATTTGTTTCAGCCTTTTCAACAAGTAAAACATAACACATTGTTTGGTAGGGTGTGCTATTGAGCCAGTATTCCAGCAGGCGCTGTTGCGAGGTACAAATGTTGGGGCTGTTGTTAAGTTTTGTGTGTATATTGACAAAAAGGTAGGATTGTTTGACTGCGTGCATTGCGACTGACATTGTGGTTCCGGCGTTTGCCTGCGCATCTATACGTCAAGAATTTTTAAGCGTTTTGCACAGTTTCATCAACAGATCGTTACAGCGGGGCTTTTTCTTTGCCCTAGTTATAAATCGTATAATTCCCAATTCTGCGTTCTATGGTCATCTGGCCAGCTCGTGCTTTGCGTGACGTCTTTGCGTGCAGCTTTCGTAATAGTTCGTTGCGCCGGAGTCCAGATTTTTCCGCAAATGGACACGCCTTGGCATTCTGTCCATGCTTCAGGCTCAGAAAACGCGGAACAGTCACGATATGATTCTGCTAGCCATTGCTACTAATCCTTAGTCGCGACGGCTGGCGACTTACTGGACATAACGTACCTCGTAAAGAATCTCTCTTGCTTACTTTTGTCAACCAGAAAGATCGATTCCTCTTTTGTTTGTCGATAAGCGTGAGCGCGCAGCGTTTGCTATTTCGCTTGATCAGTAATGCGGGGCAAGATATGGAGTTAAGTGACACTTGCCGCAGTTCCGTATTCCATGAGTCAGTCCACGTGAAGACTGTATAGCTGCCACGACCTCCCACTTGTAATTGCTTGAAAATACAGCGACTCGGGCAGACTGTGAAATGCTATTTTGCTCCGGTTTCCAGAGTGTTCAAACATGTTTCATGGATGCAGCTGATGGCAACGATTGATTTTGCCATAAATTTTAACCCTCCAAGGATCACAGAAGTCAATATTTTGTCGATATATTGGCTTTTTGGCACGGCTTTTGCGATAACTCGCCACCTACTGAAGCTACGTCGAAAGAAGGTTCTTTGACGGCGCATCTTTTGAGATCTTGATGGCGTATTTGTGACGTTTCCTGTTGCAAACCTCATCAAAATTCGTTTCGATCTTTTTCAGTAACATATCTTTCAAGCACGTTCCGACGCTTGTGCGCAACAACAAAACAAGTTCGTTTGCCAGTGGCTCTGGTTGATCTCGTAAAATTTTATCGCTGTGCAAATTTTGTCAAAAGCGCCAAACCAACCCTATGTTACCAGTTCGCATTGGATGCTCGCCTTCTTTGTTTTATTGAATAATAACAGCAATCTACTGTATTTATTGCAGTTCTAAACATTTTTTTATTCGTTTTGTTCATTGATGAGAATTAAAGAAAATATTTTTCAAGCGCAACTTCGGATACATGACTTTCAAACGTCAGATTCATCCTTTCTAGCCGAGATAAAGACCTTATGACCAGTGTTCCCTCTAAGAAAATTTTACACTGAGCAAAGTGTACACTAAGCGCATGCAACTGCGCAACCATGCAGACACACAAACGGTGAAGCGTTCCCAGCGTTAAAAGGCTATGCGATATATAGACACCGTAGTAAATTTGGAATGTTTGAAGTGCGCGAAAATGAGAGAGCACTGCGCAAATAGTCTGGTGGTGCTGCGCAGTTGCGCACGTTAAAGGGAACACTGCTTATGACGTCGTTGATGATGAGTTTTTGTTTCAAACTTGCGCTTTATCAACCGTTTTTTTATGTCTTTATCCTGCTAGATCCTTTGCGTTACAGATTTCGCCATAACGTTTCTAAAAATAAATTTGCGATTTTTGATGTTTTTGAAGTCTTCATAATTTTTTACCGACATGACGTACGTCGCACAAGACACTTTTTAACCTGCTCTGATTCGTCTCACTTTTCTTTTGTTGTATTTCGCAGAACGGTTTGATAGTAAACGGACAGCGGGTCGTCCTCCCCACTTACGAGGAAGCCACGTCGTGCGCCGACCAAGCCTGGTGTGGACCGTATGCTGACGTAGCCACTTCCGCTGTACTGAACGCATTTGCTCGAGACGCTGTCGCCCAACACGCAACTCGCTGTAGCGAAGTCGGCGACGCAGACGACGAACTCGCCGTTTCAGCGAGTTCGCACCAAGTGGTCGCTACGGAACCCGCCGGAACGAGCGGGTCCTTAATAACGTTGACGCAAGTCTTTGTTGACGTCCACAGTGACGTAACGTCCGGCGCAGTGGCGCGACGAAGTAGCGAGTGCTCGTCGCTGGCGTTCGAGGACGACTTCGTCCCCCTCTCTTCACCGGAACGCGACGCGTCGAGCGAACGCAGCTCTTTGTCGCAGGGCGAGCGCAGCGCCTCCCCAACGAGTCTCTGTACGCTTTTAACGGATTACGCCGACGCGGACGTGCCCTCGTGCAGCTCATGGGGACTTTCAAGACCCGCCGAGCAAACTTCAGACGGTGATCCGCAGGGCGCCGAACCGGGAGCGTTATCCGGCGATCCGGGTGGAGCTTCCATTTTGGAAAATAAACGTTCAAGCGGTCCTGCGCCTGAAGGCGTGGTCGGTAAGAAAACATAACTTTGTTCTGTTTCTTTTAAACACCCTTTTTTCTGTTAATTCCCTTGTACATGCGGTTTCAGCGGATCGGATGATAGGTAAGGAGTTCATGACTGGACCTTCCCTCTGTCGGCGTTTCAATCAACCCGTACATGAGTAGAGCTGTCCTACCTTAGTGGTTTAGCTCTCAGTGAATGTGGCCTTTACACTTTAAATGGAACAAAAGCGGGAAGGTGCGGTAGATGTAAATGCTTGCCAACGGAGCTACTTCAATAGCGACAAAACGAGATACGATTTTCTTTCGGCGCGTAACATCGGCCTAATGCATTGTTCGATAAAAAGACGTTTAACAGGCGTTGCCGTACACACGGTAACGACTTCCCATATGTTTGTGGCTGTCATTGTTACTGGAAAACTTCGGATTTTAAATGGCTTTACATGCGGTGAAGTAAACCTTCACGAAAAGCTCCAGCCATCTGCCTCGCTCTTTCTCTTGTTCACTTATCGCGGCCGATGAGCTTCGGTACATGCTCTGTGAAGCGGTTGCAGAGTCCATAAAGAAATTACAAAGTAACATGCACTGGGTTCCTACAGAGTGCTGAAAAGTGTGGAAAAAATTTTGGTCATTTTCCAGTCTGTAAAAGTCTGAAAAATGAATTTTTTTGGTCTGTTAGTATAGAAAAAGGAAATAATTTTCTAGACTTGATCTTTTGACATGCATTCTGATAATATTTTATTATGATATTTTTGCTAAGATTCGTAATTTCACCTTGATCGTGTTAAATATGGCAGTGCCTGTTTTCTACCTGTGTATGTCATTCGGAAAAGTTAAGCCTGGAAAAAGTTCGGAAGAAGTCTTGAAAAGGTCCGAAAAAGTCGGGAAATTTATAGTCAAAGTTGCGTAGGAACCCTGCATGTAATACCAGGTGTAAAGAATATTTTCTCTGCTTCGATCGACTGCCCGACATTTTTGCCAAGAAAGCGATTATTGGAGAAAGTTTAACACGTGATTGAGCGACTTACAGAACATCCTGGCAGGCTAAAACTGCAAACGGAATATTTTATGATGTATTCGCAACAGGGACCTTTTTCGGCCCGCAGGCTGCGCTGACGTTGCGCCCCCGATAGTCTAAAAGGAAGCGGTCGCTCATGAGGAAATGCACGAAATGTTGTTCGTCACAACTCATCGATGTTTCGTGCACGCTCTTCGCCAGATGAGCCATCGCAATTGCTGTTAAGTCATGTCATTAAAAACGGGCGATGCAAGCAAACGAAACAATTAAATTTCTGTTTGACGCCAGTGCCACACACGTTCTTGGGCATTGACTGACTGCTTTGACTAGCGTTATCGTGCGCTTACATGCGTAGGCCTTGTTTGCACCTGTTTGAGGCACGAGCAGTGTGTGCGTCACGAGTACCTAAAGCAGGATCTCAAACACGCGGGCCGCATGTGGCCTGCGAGGACGTGTTGTGCGACCCGTATTGCTGTTTGGGAATTTTGAAAACATTTACGTTGCTTAGTTGATTCACCGGTGTTTAAAGTACACGGCCAGCGAGCGAACAAGTTCCTTTAAGCGAACGTAGAGACGGCTAGAAATGATTTGCCTGTAATACATGATGCCTTTCTCAGTGAATAAGATGTAAAAGCTGTTCCTAGCAAGGTTCAGGTACCGCCATTGTTGCGTCAGCGTCATAGTGCGACCCTCTGGTTACTTTATAAGTCCACATTTGGCCCTCGGAGCAATTTGAGTTCGCGAGACCTCTGTCCTAAAACCTGTTTTACTGAATGCAGGAGCTTCTTTTTCCAAACTTTGCGACTGCTGATTTTCGTATATTGAAAAACCAGTTTGCTTAATACAGTAATCGCCAATCCAGGTCACCAGGAATTGTAATCATGCATTTAATCGCGATCCAATTTGTTTCAGGGCTCTTCGTTGCGTCCCTAACGACACCCGGGCAATCGTCCGCGCTCACCGTTGAACACTGCAATACAGATTCCACCAGCGTGTGACTTTTTCCGTTTTGCGCGCGCCGCTTAGGTACTTTAATTGTTATGCAACCCGACTGTTGTTGAATGTGTTTTGCTGTCGATCTTGTTTTCAGTGTTAATCTGCACAAGTGAGCTCCCGTTGTTGACATCAAACACTAGTCCTGAGCAGTTTGCAGCCAGACCATTGTCACCTCCCGTCTGCCGCGCGCACCAGTCAACTTGCGGGACGTCTGCCTGTTTAAACATTGTTCACTCCTGGCTTAAACTTGCTTTCATCGTCTTGTAAAACAACCCGCTTGGGACCCCGAAAAACCACAGCCCCCAAGCCCGGCTGTGTCGCTGCACCCGCGGCTCAGCGGTCCGGTTAGAACGCCCCGGCTACTCGTGTTGGTCGGGTACAACGGCCCACGCACGCGCGATTGCATTCGGGCAGCGCGCGGATGTGGTTTGACGTAAGAGTGGCGAGTCTGTGTGTTCTGCAGAGGTCCGGAGTGAAATATTTCTATGGAGTTAATGATTGTTGAAAGCGCAGTAGATAACAATGCGATCGCATCGCTTTGAACGCCATCAAATACTCGCAAGGTCACGTGTGCTCGCCTCAACACAACCAGGCCGCTTCGCTCAATGAGCCGTTGCGGAATGAATGCCTATTATGATGCAATAATGGTCTTCTAAAATGACACGGTTTGCGCACTTGTATTGCCGCGAATTACCCAAAATAAGACTAATTATGTCGTTGCAGGAACGTAAGTGGTAGTTTGAAAGTTTTAATGGTTAATGGCGCTTGGCGAATGCGCGCCAATTGGTCTGTCGATGCGGGTCAGGGCAAGTTTGCCGGGACTGAATTGATTTTGCTGAGTATAAGTAACCAACATTCATTCCACGCTGGCTACGAACTCTCACTAGAAGTAGCTTGAAACGTCACGCGTTTAGTAAACATTAATTTTAACCTCATTTCGATTTCCCAGCGGTATCTCCCATCCTATGTATTTTTCTATATCCAAGTTTAATGATCACTGTCTTATGCGAGAAGGTGCTGGGCGTCACATCTCTTGAACATGGGCGTCGGAAGGATTTTTTCCAGAGGCCGCCAAAAAGATTTTTTCCAAGTTTCATTTTTCCCTCACGAAACTAGGAAAACAACCATTTTATGCTAAAAAATGTAATAGGGAAATGTCAAATTTGAAAATCCAGGGTGGGTCTTCCGACGACCATGCTCTTGAATGCTTGAAGTCTACTTTACATTCACAAGCAGTAACGTGGTGACTTTGCTGCAACATCTAGTTTAACATCAACGCTAACCAGAGTAAACGTCAGAACCCGTGGTTGTGGCAGCGAACTTTTTTTCTGCTTACTGCGTAAATCTCAAACCAACTTCTTTGTGGCGCGCAACTCTCAGCTAAGGGGGGGAAACATCGTCGGTGCTGGCGTCATGGTGAAGATCCTAAAGCGCACGACGAAGTTGAAACGAAAAGCTCTTTGTTCGGACTTGTTTTCTTTCGTTCAATTTTGGTTCGTCGATGTTCAATTTCCTGACGCGTTTTGTGCGGAACTCGTCGCCATGGTGACCAGAAAAATATTTTACCACCTCCCCCCCCACCGCAGTTACAAAAGGCTGCGCCCGTATAAACTGAGCTGATTAGTCGTGACGTCATTCACGTCAAAAGGTGCGAAAACAGGCAACAGTGAAGATATTACAATCGAATGTTTATGACGTAACAATGAAAAAAGTAACAATGTCGCGTTCAGTTGCGTGTGGTCGTCGTTTTGTTTCGCAGTATTTTATTTGTTCGTTCAGTTCCTGTTGGTTTCCAGAAGCACTTTTTTTTACATCCATTGTTTTTACTCTGTGTTCTGTATCTGCAGCTGTGCGCACTCCGTCAAACTCACTCATGAACCACGCTCTTGATCACGTTGCGATTAAACATGGCGCCGTGCAACAGCAGCGTGCTTAACGAGCGTTCTTTCTTTCGTTGACTTGCTCAAATCGGTGGTTTGTGTGTGTGTGCTCACGTGCGTTGTGTGTATGTGTGTCCTGTCAAGATGTCACCGTGTTGTTTTCGAAAAAATCTCAAGTGAATCTTGACTTCTCCGAATGTATGCGGACAAACAATTGGTCAAGCGCATCATTAGTTATATAACTTCAGCGCGTGGCTCATCTCGTAATAATAAACATTATTTTCTCTGAGCAAAGCATTTAGGCCAGCAGCGCACAAGCCAGCTTTGTGTCTTGATCAGGTCGAAAGCTTGATGTTCAAATGAGGCTGTGAGCTGAGCAGGGCAGTTGAATGTGGAAGGATCCGATGATCTTTGTTGAAGCTACTCCCCTTGCTTCAACCCATGGCGCGAAGATTTCCTCCGAACGTGATACAGACAGTTCTTGAGTGCGATGTTGCGGGCGTCGGAAGGAGGGGCAAGGCCCCACTGGATTTTGGAAAGTTTAACAAAAACAGTTTTTTTTCTAGTTTCGAGAGGAAGAAAACAAATTTTGCCACTTTACCCCACCCTTCAGAAAAATTTTGGAAAAATACTCAACAGTGCCCCTCCTGGAAAAAATCCTTCAGACCATGGGTGGAACACTGCTCGGATCTCAGGTCATCGAATCCCACCCACCATATACACCAGTGTTTTTCAACCTTTTCCTGCAGCGGAATCTTCCGCCAATGTTTGCGTTGCTCATGGAACTCTATGCAGTGATCCAAGTATCTGTATTGCTGCAACCGCATTGAGCTGTGATTGCGAATTCCCTCCCAGGCAACTTCGGCCTGTTTCGGTTGAACCCCGTTTGAAAACCACTGACGTACACAGAACTTGTTTACAGCTCTCCAACAAAACTGCCGCATCAGACAATTTCAATACAGTGAATGACCTCGGACGCTTTTCAGTGCAGACCTGTTTTGCCTGTTCATCAGGGTCGACGGCCTTTACCTCAAGCAGAAGCAGCTACCTGAAGGTGTTGTTAGTCACAAGGTAAAGGTTGCGCAGAAACCATGACTCAACTGACTCCTTGCACGTCGTGTGGCTCAGGTTTCGTGATCAGTTGTTTACTGGTGCGACATCCCCCACCAGGTAAACAAGCAAGGCTTTTGTAGAAAATTTTAAAAAATGTTTTTCCGATTGTTTGCGGTCAAGAGAGTTCGAGATCGAACGAAAAAAAACAAACGCAGTGGTTGATGCTACCAGGCAGTGTTCTTTTCAAAAATCCTGCGGGATATCAACAGTTCAGTTATAATGTAGGCGCTCCAAAATTTGTCGCATGATTTTGTGGACCGACTATCAATAAAATAACGCGTGGCTTATCTCGCAGTCGAAAAAATGTGATTACTCAAGCGTCACAAAAGTGTTTCCAAATTAAAATAGTCCTAGAAAAGATTTTGTGTTTTTGAAGAAAAGCTGATAAAATAATTGTACTTTCGGTATTTTTGTCCTGAAAAATGTACTCATTGAAAAATTAATTTATATTTTTGAACTGGCCTAACAGTGCTAACGATCTTGGAATTATGAAGCCTAGAGCCAGTGCCGTCGCAGCCCAACTCTGGGCCCCCCAAAAAAATGCTTACAGGGACCCCCCCTAATGGTGATTTATAAAAAAAGTTTTTGACGTTATGCCACATCTTGAGACCGAATGGCCTTCACAACAAAATATCCTAATTACAGACACAATTTTGGCAAAACCAAGCCTGTAGCCAGGTTTTAAGGTTTGGGGGAAAACTATATTTTTAGGGGAAAATTTTTTCCATATGTTTAAAACAAATTCTCTGAGCACAACAAATTTTTGGGGTGCACAAAAAGATTTGCGGGTAACTGCCCCCCGAATCTGTGGGCTTGAGCAGAACCTTCGCCAGAAAGTCTTCCATTGGAGGCCTTCATGTTTGTGCAGGGGGGCTAGACATTCTGAAAATTTATATTTAATTCACAACATGAGCAGCATTTGCAGATTGTGCAAATTAATTATAAATATTTTCTCGCAAATACCCATAATAGACTCGTAGTTTCCAACTAAAATTTTTTGAACGAGCTTAAAAAAGGAATTGGGTTGTAAATCATTTTCATTTAATTGACGGCGATTATTTAGAGATGTCGCAATGAAATGCAAATGTAAAGAAAATTTGCAGGAAATCATAATCAATCCTATCGTTCAGAGTGAACGAACCGTACGTTTCGATATTTGCGGATTTTCCACGCGCAAGAATGGAAAAAAGACGAAATGCAGCATCCGCAAGTGACAAAACTTCGTGACCATGATCTATCGCAGGTTCACTGGTATGCTGTAAAGACAAGTGATCTGAAGTTAAGTTTGTGCAAAAAGAACCAAATGCCAGTGCTTTCTGAAGATATTTCACATAAACCTAGCCTGAAATAAGAAATTTTCACTGGACGGCAACCACGGATTTTCGAGAAATTTAAGTTGGCGAGGAACACTGTAGTACTGGTGATGACCAAATCAGGTTGTCGTACTTTTCCAACTAGTAGGATGCGCAATAATGAAAAGCGGGACGATTTTCTTATACTTTGATGTCAATTTCCCCTTAAAACATATTTCTAGAAAATTTCCTCGATGTGAATGCCACTATTTTTTGTCATTTGGAACGGGACACCCTAATTGAATTCTTCGTGACAGGAATGTGCCTGACAGGTCTTAAGAATATTGCAAAATTTTCTGAGGCCTAGGCTACCTTTTTGTGTTCACTTTTTGCTTGCACTTTTGTCTTGCTGACTCGACGATTTGCTGATCTTTCAGCTGCTACCAGGGCTGTGGAGCCGGAACTCAAATTTCAGGCTCCAGCTACAGGCATCTAAATTTTTTGGCTCCGGCTCCAACATCTAGAAGTTCGGCTCCGGCTCTGGAACGATTTGGTCAACTGAAAACTGAAAACTATTGTATTATTTGTACAACTCGCATGCCCCACAATTTGCTTTATGGAACAGGAACCCAAATTTCAAGCTCTAGCTCTGGCTCCACCATGCAAAAATTTTTGGCTCCGTCAGCGGCACCAGCCACCCAAACTTGCTTGGTCTCCGGCTCCGGCTCCACAGCTCTGGCTGCTAACACGCACTGTACATTTGTTTCAGCGTCGTGAAAACGGAATTGCAAATCGTTTCCATTTCATTGATTTTTATTTGTTTGTTAAAAACAATCCAATCGTTGCGGATTGTCTTATCACACGCTGCTTTTGCTTTGGAAGAAAATTTTGGCAAAGTCACGTTGTTTGCATAGACTCGAGTCACTGTTACTGAGTTGTATATCACTTGTGGTAAGAAACTTACAAACTGCGGGTCTGGGATCATAATTGGCAGTTTCTGTACTACTTAGAGCAAGGAGCAGCGTGATTTGATTACGGTTGACCTTGACATCGATTATCGCAGTTCTGTTTTAAGGAATCTTTGATGCTTTGCAGCACGTTCTATTAGCATGCTGTGAGGACAAGAAATCAAATAGCATTTCGAAAAGCTTGTTTAGTACTGATCCCCTCCTCGATATCTTTAGCAGCCCATACAGCTACGCACTAGCAGTGAATGAGTAGCTTATTCCAAATTGTCTCGTCCTTGCATAGGGAACAAGCCCACAGCGCCCCCAACGCATTCCTAACGCTCTCCTTTGCAAGTATTTCAGCTATCAAGTTTCAACCTAAGGCTAAAACGCAATTCGGATAAAGGATGCGTTAAATTGTTACCTGTTCGCATAGTTCTTAAGAGAAATAAATGGTACAAAAATGCATTGACTGAAAATGTCAGAGCAACCATGGACAGTGACTTTTGAGGCAATTTTTGGCCACAACTAGCCGAGCGGTCGCGCTAGAGAGTCAATCAAAACTTCATAAGATGTTTTTTGTTCACTTTCGTTTGTGTACATTGGCACTTACAATTTCTTCACAGGTCCAAAAAGTAGATTGTGTTGTGTGTTGTGTTTGACCAGTTTGGTAGTGTTACCTATAAAAGATTTTATTTCGCATCATGGAAGGTGATGAGCTTCAGATGCACGTTTCGTAAGGTATTTGTGGTTGTCGGGGCCGGACAGCAAACGGAGAGAGGCCACATTCATAAATGCAAACTGCACCGTTGCCATGAAACAAAAGTTGTGTTAGAAACAACGAGAAAATAAAAATTTTCTTTAGATTTTGCTGCAAAGATCTAAAGATGCCTACTGCCTACTCCGTAGACAAAATGTATACTCTGATAAGATCATGGCACTTGCGTCTTGGCTGTTAAAGGATTTCTTTCAATATAATGAGTAAAAAGATCATAAGTAGTTTTGGTCACCTTAAACCGAATTGTGCCCGAATTCAGAAAATTTCCCGATTGAATTCTTTAACAACTTTCAAAACACAAAAGATCCGACCATAGTCTCGGGACTGCAATCGCCCCACTGACAACGAGACTAAACTCCCATAATTTTTCGAGATACTTTTCGCCTGTTATAATCAGACTTACATTTCAATTGTGGCTGGCGAATCGTCGGGCATTGCTGTTATGTTAATGCTACCAGTGCGGACATATTTGATAAAGCAAGGGAATATTGCCTGAACTGTAGTGCTAGGCCTGGAGGCAATTTTGTGCAATTGTCCCACCAAAACACACATTGCACCTCTCTGAAGCGTCACCCTGCTGGAGTAATTGACCCCATTATAAAATCAATGAATTTTTCTGTTCGTCTTTTTACATTTATTAAGAAAATAGGTACGTTCCCTTGCTTTTTGAATTCCATCCAGGCCACATTGTTGGAACCATTTCGGGATCTACTCTACAACTCATTGGAATAAACCCCAGACACGAAAAATCTGCTAATGTCTACGGTTGACTCCAACATTTCGGCAAAACAGAAAGAACCAGCCGAAACTAGTTTCATCATCGTGATTCGTGAACAACTTTTTTAAGACAAAACGAAGCTTGACGCAATGGAAATGTCCGATGCTGGCTCCGATTGTGAGACTGGGAACACCATTGCCGAATTTTGGCAAGAAGGGTTGATTGACAGACCATTTGTCGCCAATGTCACGTGAAGTTCACGTGTCTTGCTGACTTTTATGTGCATCACAGTGTGCAGTATGTGGTTATCATAAGGGTTTCACATGCAATCGCTGTCTTGTGGCTGCGTACCTTACAACTTGCGCTTTTGACAGATGCACTGTACGTTTAATTTCAGTGATGAATCACGTGACCGCCCTTTGTTTCGCACGAAACGCGCCTCATGCGCGTCCTGCACAACCGTTTCATCACCAACACGACCCACCACCGACTCGATTACCGGATTTACCTGGCGCTTAACTTTTCGTATTTCTACTTTCTGGTCACATCTCGACATTAGCGCGTGTCGAGATTTAATTCGGGAAACTTTGTGAAAACTCGTGACTGCACGAAACCTGGAATTTCGTCAGAAAAAAAACGAATTTTTCTGGAACATTACATACGTTTTCAGTTAAACTATAAAACCATCTGCTTGAAACGGGTTGTTTACCCTAACAGCCCACCGCATCAACGAAGTTTAGATCACTTGTCTCTTACTGACCAAGAAATCCAGGGGGAAGTGTAACGGAAAGCTCGGCGTGAACCAAATTCTTGCACTTGGTTTTTCGCATTATGAAGCTGTTCTCTTGCATGTAATCACTTCTCTTCACATTTCGCATTCTCAGTAAGAAACTAGCGATGGAAAGAAAACAACAAATGGGGATTTGAAGTTAGTCAGCGTGGGAAATTTCAACCATCAGTATTTGCGGATGCGTCTCTGGAAAGAATCTAACACGGTTGGAGCTTGCAACCGTAACGCTCTCAGCCGTGGCCCTTGTAAAACGCCAAGTTCGTTCCTAAAATAGTTTATTGCTTGTTGTTTTCAGATGGTGACTGAAACAACATTTAGATCCGCTTTTGCTGGACTGTATTGCAAAATCTAAAGCGGCGAAGAATTTACGATGTACTAAACAAACCAAAAAAGCGAATACTTCTATGAAAAGTTATTTGGCAACATAATGAGACAATCAACTTGGAATCAGCCTCGAGCAGCACAAACGCGATGATGAATATTTACCTTATCTTCTGGTCTTCAGCGTCAGTGCTTGCTATTGCCAGGCCCGTAACCAGCTTGGAACACCAGGGGGGGAGGGGCGAAAAGTTTTCTGAGAGGTGCCCAAATTTTTTAAACTATATCCAATAGTTTTAAACTATGTCCAGCATATTTTCCCAGGGGGTGCGAAAAATTTTGTAGGGGGAGCTTCGCCCCCGCTGCGCCCCCCTGGTTACGGGCTTGGTTATTGCTATAACTTAACAATACCTTGATCGGCTAGTGTTTCAATGGAAACAGCTGATTAGCTCAGGTCTCATAATTTTTTTTATGGAACCAAGTTTGTTAAGTCCCCGTTACATTCTTTGACTATTAAGTGAAATCTCAATGGTGGTAACAACAGGATGAATGAATAGTCGTTTCGTGTAGTGCTGTAGTGCGCTATACTCAGCGAAAAACGTGGAATTCATAGGAAAGCGGAAGCCATTTTAATACAAGCCACTTCAAGTGAAAAGCACAGTCTGAACAAATCATTCCTACTTTCTTGTACTCTTGGCAAATACACTATTGACGAAATAAGTGCAGCACTTGTCTCTACTCGTTAATTATAGGACTTGACTTGAAAACGAATGACAAGTACACAGCACTGAGAGTGTGACTGAGAACGACTGAACACACAGTGGCAGATCCAGATCAGGAGTTTGGGGGGGATAGTCAAAGAGAGGGGCGGCAAAAAGTCTTCGCTTTTTTAAATATCCCAGATTCTCTATGACAATCGTTGGGTATCGCACAAAAATGGTTGCCTTTTGCAGGTTAGGAACGTGGCTATTTTGTTGGTTGAACGTCTACGCGATCTTTCAGGAAATCGCCGCAGTTTGAAAGCGCTTTATATCATTAATTCACAAAACTTTTGAAGCGAGTCACAAATATGTGCCACCATTTTTCATAAGCTGCACAGTAAATAAGAACATTGATGGCGTCTCAAATAATCTCTTCTATCTGCAAAACGTATTCAGAAGATACACCCTGACCAGCGTCCCTTCTAAGAAAATTCTACACTGAGCAAATATTTGTTTCGTTGCGCACGAAGCGCATGCAATCGCGCCACATGCAGACACGCAACCATTTAAAGCGTTCCAAGCTTTAGAGGGCTATGCGATATATATGTAATATTAATTTGGAATGTTGGAAGTTCGCGAGAATGAGATAGCACTGCGCCAATGGTCTGGTGGTGCTGCGCATTTTCGTAGTTGCGCAACTTGAAGGGGACACTGACCCTGGCCCACATCATGCTGCGCGCTACTGTTTGACACTGCATTTGCTACCCGTAAGTGAGATGAAGAATATCAATGTCTGAAACGTATTCCCGATCTGGTTAGAACAGTTGTTTTCAAACTGGGGTCGTGAACCATTTTTGGAGGTGTCGAGAGTAGATGTACACAGCTGTATTACATTTGGTTTATTCGATTTTTAGATGGGGGTCGTTGGGTTACAGTGGGTCACTATAATGGGTCGCTGTACAAAAAAGTTTGAAAACCACTGGGTTAGAAGTAGAACCGTTCTTCTTACATTAACAATTGACAACTCAAATCCCAAGAATAGGAGTCGAGTAACAGGTAAATGTCAATCACGTTTCAGGCAAAGCTTGTGCAGTTACATGTACATGGAAAGCACATTTGTTGCTGAAGCGACAAGTCAAAAACAAAAAAATGAGTAAAAGACATTTGCGATGATCTTACTCCCATCTTAGGTATAGCTCTGCTGGCTATCATGAAAATCAATCTCGTAACCGTATGATAGATTCACTATTGGCCTAAAAGCATATCACCCTACAGGCCTACCATACATTTACCACCACTGATAGCGGTACAGCTTCAATCAAGTGCTTAGTACCGTTTCACATGCTTGCACAGTGGACTCTTGATATGAAGAAAAAGCATCAATCCCACTTGTCCAAGTTAAAGCAAAGTTGTGACAGTGTTCAACTGAAGCAAGACACCGACAGCCCAACGTCTAATACTCTGTATTACACACATATAATCCAAACCTTTTTGCTTGTGATGTGTATCTCTATAACCATTTTTCTCGCTTTGGTAACCAACACCACAAAGTTTACTGACCTAAAAATTTAAACTACTTATCGATTCTATGTGAATAAGAGTTGATGATCATGGGCGTCCACAGGTGGTGTAAAACGGACATTCCCCATCTCGGGAAATTGGAACTTAGGACCAAAAATTTCTAGAAAACCTAAAGTCAGCAGCTAATTCCGATCTAATTGATTTAATTAATTATTGCAATGACAATTTGCCGGTATGACATTCAGTGCGCTATTAGCTATGAGGCCCGTGAGGCACAGGCCTCAGGGCCCCTGCAGTCAAGGGGCTCCCAACATGAGAGCTGATATTCAATACAGTTATACAGTGTTACCACTCTGTTGCAACGGAAAAGTACTAGATTTCATGATAAAAAAACACTAGATTCACAAAAAAACGCTAGATTACAAAACTATTGATTAGTAAAAGCAAAGTTGCAGACAATGATAATGGCCAGAAAATGTGTTGCAATGCAATCAAAGACATTGTGCAACTCATTATAAACCAGTGGGATAGCCAGCCGAAAATTTGGGGAGGGGTAAAAAAATTGGGAGGGGGCAAAATGTTTGATTTTAGGCGAGCAACAGTATTTTGTTTGGGACGACGCTTCTCAGAGCACAAAATAACTATATATGCTAAAATTTGGGAGACCCTGGCTCTCTGGGCCACCCCCTGGCTACGTCTATGTTGCAAACCAGAGACAAAGGAAACTGGAGATATCAGAAACGCTTGTTTGTTTGTACAGGTCACTGAAACTTTTTACAGATGACCACAGTGATTCGTAGCGGTTTTTCTCAAAACAGATTTTACTCAAAATACAATTACACAAAATTGTGTAATTAATTACAGTCAGCTCACTCATAAAAAACATTAGATAGCTATGAAAAAAACACTAGAACACTGGATAAAATGCAAAAACACTAGATCTAGTGGAAAAACACTAGGAGTGGCACCACTGCTGTTATAGCCTGCTTACGCGCTATGATTGTTGCCCAAAGGATCTTATTCATGACACAGAGGAAAAGAGCAGGGCACAAAGCATGTTACGATGGTAGCCCAGCTACGTCAGTTAGAAAAGGTAACTTCGCAGTGAAGGTTGTTGTCCTTCGGTGTTGTGAGAAAACAGTGTGCTCCGTACCTGAGATCACGGATCTCATAGATTCAGGCCAAATGCAGCGGAAATACAAAGGTGGAGCTGCTGAAAGGAAACCCAGAATAGAACAAGAAAAACGAGATGAGCAAATTAAGAAAAAGATGCCATGCGTGCTGACATATAGGTTTGAGACAAGCTTGATCTCTAACATCAAACGTAAGAACTAAGAAGCCATCATTGGATAAGAATGAGTGTGGTAAAACTAACGAAGCCAAAATAATATCTGTCTAGTTGTCAAATCAGTGTAGCTGTAATTGAAAGCAATTCATATGTTAACGTACCAACAACGTTTAAATCATTTGTCGCTTGTAAGGATTGAGAGCGAACTATTACGGAAACAAAGCCTTGACAAGCTGATACATGGATTTGCTTGCAAAAAAGCACGAAAAGTACTATTATAATTTCGGTGTCTAACATGCTGTTAAAAACTGACAACTTTTTCGCATTCCTGAGTTGATGATAGGACAAACCTTTTCATTTTCCCACTGCATATCTACCCTTTTCATTTGATGTTGCAGAGTGTGTATTTCGTGTGATGAACACGAGTATTATGGGGACACCATGCGACTTTGTTTTTAATGAAAAGATGGGGGCCGTCGAACAATTGTGCCTCAGGGCCCCTAAAAGCCTCAGCTGGCACTGATGACACTCACACTGCACAAGAGCCAGGTTCACTGTTCTGGTCTGGGCTGTGGAGTCGGAACTCAAATTTCAGGCTCCGGTTCCAGAACGATTTGATTCATTGAAATCTAAACACCATTCTATTATTTGTACAACTCGCTTGCCCCACAAACTGTGTCTGTGGAACTGGAACCCAAACTTCAGGCTCTGACTCTACCATCTAAAAGTTTTTGGCTCCGGTTCCAACCATCCAACAGTGCTCCGGCTGGGCTCCGGCTCCACGGCCCTGATTTTGGTGTCATGCAGTTGCGAGTTTGCAGTTCACTCATGTCCGCTCCTATGCTTGCAGAAACAGGTTGCGAAACTTGCAAAAGGATTTTTCAACTGTTGGTCTTTATTGCGTAACAGTACCATGGCAATAAATCTTCAAAGTTCACTGGAAGCTACGGTAGTAGGTGTTTTGCCGCATGTGACTGTTGAAGTTGAACGCAGACGTCTTGGCGGGTAATGCAGCGAGACAGTGATTGCTGTTAGAGGTAAGCCACGTGGTTTTATACTGTGCAAAAAGAAGCATGAGTAATCTGTAGCAATGCTTCCACAACTTTGAAAAATCCGTTGTTACTGTGAGCAATGTGCCTGAGTGAATAGATTAATCAAACTACGCTTATGCAGGCAATTCTTTTCGCACATTACAAAACTGCGTGACTTGTTAGAATACGTCTGTACAGACTTGTGTGAATGCGTCTTAACCGTCCAGGTTTATTTCTGACTTCTGAGTGAGTATTGAGTGCAAAGCTACATTTACTGTGGCGACTTTTCATAGTTCATGTGCTCAGTTTTTTTTAAGCCTGCGTGGTGTTCTAACTTTAGTAAGTTGTTCGATAATCACGTCAACATAGAGGTCTACTTGTCTGGTTTGTGTATGGTATGAGCGTTAACCGTGAAAAATTCAGGAAAAACAAGCAAGGCTTCATTGAAAGGATAATTGATCGCATTGGACGACATCCCAGACGTTTGCAGCTCTTGTTTCTAAGTGACGCTGACAGCTCTTGCTAGGTAAAATAAAGTCATAATTTGTGGTTTTGTTGAAGACCACGGCAATGCTTTTTCAAAAAGAAGTACTCTGCTTTGTAAGTCTGCGGATAGCCTATTGTGTAAAGTATAGTAATATACCTGGCTATTGCTGCCAACGAAGCGCATTTTTTGTCACTGTTGTCGTAACTTGGGGCATTTTCTTTATGGTGTAGAAGTGGTAAAGCGGTTTGTGAACGTCCAATTGCATTGCATCGTCAGCAACCTGACAAGCACGGTTGCGGAGTCGTAGGTAAGATATCCGACTCCGACTCCAACGCTTCCAAAATTTCCGACTCCGACCTTTCCAAAATTTCCAACTCCGATTCCTTAACATAAAAAGAATGAAATTTGGCTGTTAAATCAATAGAAATCGTGGTGGACAGCAAGAAATCTCTGTTTCAACAAAAGATTGTTAGCGTTTCTGTTACGTAAATCTCGTTTGGTACTTCTAAATGTGATTTTTTCCATTTTAATTTTTTTCAAAGTCATTCAGAAATCAGATTGCTGTTGAGTACTTGCGCAAGTTTGTACAGCTCCCATGCTAAGCTAGTGCGAGAAGATCTTAATGAGTTTGAATAGCAAGCAAAAGTCACTTTGCCAACTGGCAACCACAGAACTCTACCCCAGTGGTTCTTAAACTTTACAAACGCACCGAACCCTTTGCTTAGTTTCCCAAGGTTTTGTCGAACCCCATTTTTCCCCCAACTTAACAGAAAGTAAAAACGTGTTACATGCAGGGACGCCGGAACGGGGGTGCATTACGGGGGCACCGCCTCCCAGCTCTTTGAAAGGGGGGCAACGGGAGCACAGGTGTCCTTACTTAACAGATTTTCATAAGTTACTTCATGATTTGTCAAGATCGACTTGAAACAAATATTTCCTATAATTTCTGTTATTACTTTTGAAGTCAACATTGTTGCTGAACATATAAATGCGAAAACAATGATAAGAAAAAACAAATGTGAAACTTGTGAAAAACGTAGGCCATGTGTTTTGTCAAACATTTAACTTTGACATTTTCGGTTGGTTTGCCTGCAAAAATTAGTTATCCTGTTCCCGCAGCCAACAAGTACGATTTCAACCATTACGTGTCATTGAACGTTTTTGCGTCGAAAGTATCAACTTAACCGCAATGATCGCAGGTGTGGCGGTCGGAAGATGGCGCCACATCTAAATAAATTGTCGCCACTAGATGGTGCCCATCAGCAACAAGTCACTGTGATAGTCACCACAAGCGAATTATCGTAGTTCACTTATCCCTATATAATGATAGTGCAACCTAGTAGCAGTAGAGTGAAGTCAGTGATGGATTTGCTGCTGGTTGCTTTCCTGTTAGTTAATGCCCCGAATTGCCATCTTTCTCTTGTGCTTGCCTCAGTAGTTCAAGGCGATGCAGTCAACTGCAACA
>JGI24021J15306_10002134_pt1 | contig 20849 bp, 17 predicted proteins | sample Ectturendosymbi1_FD_15306 | JGI IMG/M metagenome (IMG submission 15306)
TGTTCGAAACGGAAATTTGACAGAAACCGGTTCGGTTTTTCCGAAATATTTTGCTTCGGTTGAATTTTTAGTCATTGTGTTTTCGTTTCGGTTGGTTTCAAAGTCATTAATGATAAATCTTGTTAATATATCGTAAAATTGAACATACTTTTCTCAAGAAACGTCATGTTGTTGCAGAGTTTGGAAAGGTTGCTCCTTAAGTTTAACCAATAACGATTGTGGGAGTGCTTCTATTAGTAGCCTAAAACAGGGGTCCTCAAATGATTTTTTGCGCGACCCTATAAAATTGTTCTAAATTCTTGCCAAAAGTTTAAAGTTTCGTTATCATATAATTTTGTGGAAAATAATTACCCTTAAAAAAGACTACCCTATTGACAGTCGCAATTTTCGTGCACAAATTTGTAAAACTTGGCATATGAAATAGTAAATCATTGCGTTTATTCTGTGTAATGAGAATGCCAAATTTATACAGTAATTTTGATATTTCGCGACCCACAGTGAAAGGTCTCGCAAACCAAACTTGGGTCGCGACCCACTATTTGTGGACCCCTGGCCTGAAGTAGTGGTTGTCCACTTCTGGTGATTGCATTTCAAAAACGCTTTGTTCTGTGTGATGTCAGCCGAGAAGATGATTCCAAACCTAGTTGGTTATAATCCATGGCTCGAATCATCACATTTCTGGACAGAAATAATGAGAAAAGTGCAAAATCCCATAATTTGAAAGTTTTTTAAAAATGAGAGCAACTTTTGAATTGATTTGACTGATTTGCATATAGCAGACAAGTTTGATTCCACCTTGAAAATATTTATAGAGTTTGGGAATCGAAACATCAATCATTTCTGTTTCTGTAGTGAGTGCATTTAGGTGAATTATGGAACAACAAAGCATTTATTACATAGAAGCAAACCCATCTATTACTAATATGCAAAAAAACACCCGTAATTGGCTATAGATCGTTTTTCAGTTATGGTGAAAAGAATTCTTTAAAAAAGGCTTAATTTCCAAGTTTTTCGTGCTGCACCTCGTGTTTTGATTAATCATTTCAGTCTTAAATTTGCTTGCTGGCTCTGCCCTTGCTTTTGCCTTTGAGCATTTCAGCAATAGCCCTAACTAGTGTAGCAGTCACGCTAGCGCGACCGCTACATGTAAGCAAAGTTGGCCAAAGCAAGAAGGGAAAGACCAAGCAAGCGACACTAAAATGTGACTTCCATGCATATGGAATTGAGAGCACTCTTTGGCCGAAACATCCAGCGTGCTAGCTTCATGACGTCAATGAGTTCCTCCATCGATCAATCCAAGGTTCACTTCCCCTCTGAGGCGGTTCGACAAGATAGCCGGGACGTTCCGCGTCACTAGGCACGGTTTGCAAAGTGAGGATATCTATAGTTGTGTGAAACCAATTTGCTGTTGAAAAAATTTGTGGATGGTTTCGAATAAGACACTATTTTGGAGACTAGTTGCTTGTTAAGGTCTGTATCATTGCAGTGTGATGAAAGCACTGCCCAATAGCCGGCTGAATCATCGAAAGCTTTGAAGAGACCTCAAGGTTTTCATTTCTGTAAAAAACATTTACTCATTGCAGAAATTGAAACAAAAGTTGTTGGAAAATGTATTATTTTACAATGATTAGCATCAATGAATAACTTTGTTGAAGACAAATACGCGTGAGAGAAATTTTTTATAACATGAATGGAAAAATTACAGTTACATGAAGAAAATTTTAATTGAAAATNACAAAACATCTTGATAAATTATTTTAATTCTTCAATATAGTTGTATGCATTATAATGTTAAATTCAACTNTTTAGTGAAGAAGCGCATGCAGTTGCGCGTGTTGTGGTTTTGTTACTTTTGTCAGATATGTTTGCACTGAAACATGCTCGTTGTTGAATTTATAAAATCATTGTGATGAATCAACAATAAATTCCTTGATGAGGAGCACTGGCAACAGGAAGAAGTTTGTCTGGCGGGAAAGGCAGGGACACAAAAAAACAATTTGTAGTGGATTGTGTGCTATATGCATTCACAGTTTGGACAGGGTTGCGTTATCGAATAAAGAATCACAGAAAGAGGGTCAGAAAAGGTTTCGGTGTTGTAATTGTATTTGGACGTGCTTGCTGAATGTGCTATTGACAAACGACAAAAGCGTCGTCTTTTCATCATTATAATGAGGTGAACGTTCTGCTTTGCATCAAAATGCATGCATGTGCTTTGAATGTTTGATTGTTGCTGTCAGAATCATGGTCATCATGAAGTGGCCATCTCGCGTGATATTGCCTTGTCGTTAGCGTGTGATTTCCAGCATTTATAGGTGGTGTAGAAAAGATTTATGCTTAGTAAATTTTGGAAATAAGCAGGTCCTTTGGTTTCTAATTTGGCTTGAAACTTCTGGAAATATCCATTTCATGTAACTGTAAGATGTCTAAACGGTCACAATTGAATGCATTTGATGAGCTTAGTTTTTTTAAGTCAAAAACATTGTGAGATAAATTGATCATTTTTTTTTTGCAAAAGCAATAACTTTCAATAAATGCATTTTGTTTTTAGTGATAACCAGTTTGAAGCTGCTGCCAACCGATTGCAAAGAGCTCAGCAGTCTGAAAAGTTGGATGAAAAGTATGGATATAAAAAATTGAAGCTGCCATGTGAAAAACTTGGCTGGCTGATCAACTTATGTTCTGTAAGTATGTAATGATCTGATGAATTAATTTTAGGGGATCGATTAATTATTGTTTTTATTAGCCAAAACTTGCCAAACACTAATGCTAGAAGATGGCTAGTTTGAGGCTCTAAAGATAGGGATTTTTGCCTAGTTTATTTTAAAACAGGGGTGGGGTGCCTAATCACTATCACACAGGCGGGCTGCATATAAATAGTGGATTATTGCTTGGCGGGTCACAATAACAATTGGTTTAATCCAATCATTCGACCTTTATATAACTATCCCATGAGGGATAAAACATTCTTTTGACATGCTATCTAAGTATCAGCTTGTCACGGAGCTTTATTTTGATGCAATTTTGTATTCTAAATTCAATACTGAAAATTCTGATGTGGGCCATATCAAATGTTCATGCGGGCCACATTTGGCCTGTAGGCTACAGGTTCCCCAATCCTGTTTTAAAAGATAACAAGGAGAAAATTGCCACTTGAACTTTTTTCTCAGTCCCTGAACATAGGTACATGCAGATAGTCATTATGCAATATATGGCAAAGAACACTATGCATTTCATTTGCAAAGTCACAAGGACAAACTTGCACTGCCTGGTTGAAATAACTTCAATGAAATACTACCATCTAGCGCAGTGGTTCTTAACCTGGGTTCAATTGAACCCTTAGGGTTCGATCAAGCCGGTTTAGGATTTCGATGAAGGTCGTCTGAAACATGTAATCCATTTTTACTTTCTGTTATATTGGGCAAAAGTGGGGTTTGACAAAAGCTTGCAAACTACGTAAGGGTCTGGCGTGTTAGTAAAGGTTAAGAACCACTGACGTAGCGGTTTGGGCCCAGGGCCAGATGAAGTGGGCCGAAGTGGCCTAAAAGTATTCCACTTATGATGTCACTCACAAAAAATCCGGAACTCAAAACCAAAAATTTTATTGTCATTGCAAACTATAAGGCTTACCAAGTCTTTTTAATGTTTGAACACTTAATGAACAGCTCTCTAGTGGATATGGTGCCAGAGTTAGGCTCTTGCAAAGCCATGTGTGACCAGGCTGTTGTTGCGAACCACTTGATTTAGACTGGCTTCGAAGGTGTTAAATGTCATATGATTAATAACAAATACTTGGGTGTACTTTGCTTAAAATTGTCTGAAGTGCAGCACTGGTTTGCATGGTGTGTTTTCTTGGAGGAAGATCTGTCTTTAGTTGAAAAATTTTAAATGTGTTTCGTTAAAAACTTAGGTTGATCTATTAATTGCTATAAGCCTAAATTTTTAAGAATACCAAAGCCAAAACACTGGTGGTGATAGGCAAGGAAAGTTCATTAAACCCATCAGCAGTCATGATAAGTAAATCTAAATGATTTTTAGTATTTGCAGCAGTTAACCAAGTCTGTTCTTCTTTTTCATTCATTCGTTGGTCATAGACGAAAACGATTTTAAAATGACCAAAAAATATTAAGTCATTTCGGTCAGAATGTTTGAAAATATAGGCTGAAAAACACTGTTATGGCGAGTTTTAATACAACTGTGAGACAAATGATCAAAATATTTCAGTGACCAAAATGTTTCAGTGAAAAGAAAAACCCAGATCCAAGTGTATGAGAACCTATTGTTTTGGTCATTGACTAAATGTTTTTTTGAAATGACCGAAAAAAAATTAAGTCAGCTCAGTGAAAAAATGTGTGAAAACAAAAGACGGCCAATTTTTTCAGCTATTTCAGAAAAATGAACAAAATGTCTTAGGAAAAAAAACAAGAGAACAAATGATCAGACATTGATATTTATGTGGGTAAAATGGTAAGGGCTCCCAACAATGCTGTCATAACTGATATTTTCAAATAAAAATTTATGTACACCTGTTGATATTAAATGCATGTTTGGTAATTTGCAGGCTGATGTCTTGGACGATGATAAAAGGCTGATAAGTGCTCTTGATTGCTACTTTCTTCAGGATGATGGGCAACGGTTTAAAGTTTGTTTTTATTATAACAATGCTTGAAGTTTATTTGTTTGCAAAACATTTGGCTAAATCTTATTGGTATTTTGAGCCACAGGCTTAGTATTGGATGAGCATGCTGTGGGTGTTTAGAACTTTTTCTTTGCATTTGATATATGTGGATGATGTTGACTGCATTTGTGAAAAGCTTTCATTTTTGATATATGTACTTGCAAAACTGTAATTGTAATCAATGCTTTCTGATTTGAATTCATTCAGGTTTCTGTGCCATATCAACCATACTTTTATGTTGCTGTTCAAAGGAATACTGAAAAGGAAGTTTCTATTTATATCCAGAAAAAGTTTCCTAAAATAGCCAAGGTGGACATTGTAAAAAAAGAAGACTTGGACTTGGTATGTTATTGAGCACATTAACATGTTCCATTCCGTGGTACTAGATACTCGTACTTTCTTGCCAACGCTTGTCTACTGGTGTACAAGTATACTAGTACTTCCAATCCCATGCCAGCAGTTGCCTCATGGAGCGCGAACTCTTGCTTGCACAGTGGGGTACCAGAGATTGCCTTCAGCGAACGCGAAATCGCGTTTGGCAGAGCAGGATGCCAGAGGTTGCTCAAAAGCAACCTCAAATCACAAAAATAACTTTCATCATTGGTATTCATAGCCAAAGTGGCCAATAAAAGTAACCTTGGCCAAAAATGTCCATGAAAAACAAACACTCTCCCCACTGTTAACATTGGCCAAAAATGACCAAGACCAACCAACACTTTCACCGTTGGTATCCTTGGCCAAAAAGGCTCAAAAAACAAAAGCATTCACCGTTGGTAACCTTGGCCAAAAATGACCAAGAAAAAACAAAAGCTTTGACCGTTGGTAACCTTGGCCAAAAATGACCAAGAAAAAAGAAAAACTTTCACCATTGGTAACCTTGGCCAAAAAGGCTCAAAAAACAAAAACTTTCACCGTTGGTAACCTTGGCTGAAAAGGCTAAAAAACAAAAACTTTCACCCTTGGTAACCTTGGCCAAAAATAGCCAAGGTGATTGTTTCGAGAATGGGTAAAATTCACATGGGGTCAGTTTTTGTGTGACATACCAACAGCGTTAGCATTCCAGAGTAACTTTTCAAGCAGTGAACATTGCGCGAATGTTTTCATTTGTTTCAGCTTGTTGCTTGTGTGCGCAAGAAATTTATCAACGGAAAAAAAACATCTCGCGAAAAGGCAGCTCCACTGAGATCATTGGTATTTTACTCTCAAAAAACCTTTAGGGACTGCAGAAGCCGATATATTGTCATTGCTGCACGATTTTTGCGATAACTCGCAAACCGCTAAAATTACATCCACCAGTAAGATATTGTAAGAAAAGTTTTTTCACTGTGCATATTTTGAGGTGTTGGTGATAGCTTTGTGACGTCATTGGCGAACTCAAACAGGGAAAATACTGAAAAAGCAGAGTAGTCAAAACAAAAGCAGTGGGTATGTTCTGAAACCTGTAGAAAAATCTACAAACACATTAGAAAAATTCAATCGGCACAGAAAATGTCCGCCAGGACCCAAAGTTTGTAAAAATATTTATAAAAGAATTGTGCAAATTTTTGGAAAGTACAAAAATAAATTTGTTGATTTTTTAGGGGAGTTTTGTTCATTTTTCACATGTAAAATATCATATCTCCGGTTCCAAACACAAAAAATCTAAAAGTTGCAGTGCATTTTCACATCTGTGTCCTGCAACATCCTACCAAATTTGAAGCAGAAGTAATAAGAATAAAAAAGTTATACCATTGATCCAAAAATTTTTTGACAAGTTGCTGAAAATTGAAGAAAAGTTAACAAAAAGTTCAATCAAGCATTTAAAAAGTTTTGACTTTTTGTTTGGTTGATTTTTGCGTTTTTCCAATGCTGCACTCAGAAATCCAATATCGGCAGCAATTTTGGCGTAAAATCTAAAAAATCGCTTTTTTTGAATTGCCTTTTTTGATGCAGCAATGCGTTTCCCCAACCCTAAAACAATGGCAAGTGACTTGGTATAGTCCTTGAAAGCACTCAAGGCCAGATATGGTTTGCAAAAAAGCTAAAACATTGGTGTGAATATTTTTTTGAAAATCATCAAGAACTTTCCCAAAAAGGCAAGAAACAAAGCAAAAAGTGGATTTTCTCAGAAATTTCAAATGCAAACATACCTTTCTGTTAGTTCCATCTGAAAGATCTCACAAACCCTTTTTGGAATGTTTTACCTGTCGACATATCTTTGGTAGTTCGCAAGTTATCGCTGAAAAACCACTGAGCAAGACGATAAATTGGCTTTTGCAGTCCCTGAAGGGTTTGAAAACTTACTGACATTGAACCAATGTCTTTGTTTTTCCAACTTTGTCCTTATTTGCACATGAAATTTGGCAACATTGAAGCGGTTGGTAGGAAATAAATTGGAAAGAAAAAGCATCTCACAAAAAGTCAGCTTTATTTACAACATTGGTAGGTTTGGTTTTTGCAAGGAACAAACTTTTGCAGTAATTACAGCATCAGCCAAGGCATTGGTGGTTTATATCTTTCCAAGCAATAAAGATTGTACCAATGTTTGTAATTTTTCAAATTGTTGCTTGTTTGCGCATGAAATTTGGGTATGTTGAAGTGGTTGATATGCTACAAATTCGAAAGAAAAAATATCGCAAAAAGGCAGCTCCATCGAGAACATTGGTAGGTTTGAATTCCGAAAGGAACAAAAATGCGGTAAACACAGCATAAACCAAGGCATTGATGGGTTGGAAACTTTCCAAGCAAAGAACAATGCTCCAATTACTTTCTGTTTTCAACTTATTGCTTATTTGCACATGAAATCTGGCAGAATTGATGCACTTGGTAGGCCACAAATCGAAAGAAAAAAGCTCACAAAAACACAACACCACTGACACTGTTGTTAGGTTTGGTTTTTGCATGTATCATGAATCGCAATGAATACAGCGTAATTGGAAAGAATGTTATATTTAAACCTTTCATGAATAGTTGAAGCACTGTGGATTGCATGAGTGAAGGGTATAAGCTAATCGGCAAGCCAACATTTGATCTGCGACAAGTGCTAGACTGACTCTTGCGCTCACACGCGGCTCAGGCGACGGTGGTGCGAATTTTTGCGCTTTGGCAACTTTTCAAAGATGTCCTGTGAAGGTGCGAAACTTCTGAGGACAAGTGCCAAAAAAACATACTGGTAGGAACGTTTGACAAACCATTTCACCAACCCGGAATGGAATGTGTTAAACACTGGTATATTATAAAATCCTTTGAGTAGATTGCTGTGTTTGACTTAAGTGGCATTCTTATCTAGTAAAAGAGGTGTTAGGTCTTCAGAAGGATGTTTGAAGTGATATATGCCAGATATTCAAATAACTATCATAAAATCTTGAGTATGAGGTGCTTCGAATAAAAGGTGCAGGAGAAAATTTGGCTGGTTCTTCTGGGAAAATAAATGTACTATGAGGTGTGCATGCAATTTTTCACAAGCTGTGTTCAAGTAAATTGCATGTAACTTGTCAGACTCACAATACACTTGTCATTTTATCACTTCAAGTTAAAATTCTCTTCTGTCTAGTGCTTAATCCAGTGAAATACTTTCTTGAAACAAATCAACAAAAGATGCATATTACCAGTGATCAGTTTCTGCTAGAAAACAAATCAAGTAGCCCTGGGTCCCATAGAGTCTGAAAAAGTATGGAAAAAATTGGTCATTTAATGGAAAGGCTTTTTTTTGGACTGTTACTATGGACAAAGAATAATTTTGCAGACTTAGTCTTTTCACATGCACTTTCATAATATTTTATTCAAGATTGATATAATTTAACCTATATTGTGTTACATATTATAGTGCCTGTATTTAACCTGGGCAGGTAATTTGGAAAGGTTAGGTCTAGAAAAAGTCTGGAAAGAGTCAGGAAAAGAAACCGATACAAATGACATATTGCAAACGTTTCGATAACTCCTCTTATCATCATCAGTGCATTGCAAATAGAACTGCAGTGATCTTGCTGCAGGTTCTTATTGGTCATTCAGGAGAAAAGCGCTGTAAATAATGGAAAACGCAAAAGGCTGTTTTGGTAGTGACATAGTGGCGCAAAGCATATGTAGTCACAAGACTCGGCTGGATACGCGCCAATGGTGATGGCGCGTGACATCGCTACATATGCTTCGTGCCACTACGTCACTACTGAAACAGCCTTTTGCGTTACATTCATTTTTGCAGCGCTTTTCTCCTGAATGAGTCAGGAAAAGGTCTTGGAAAAGTCAGGACATTTATATTCAAAATTGCATAGGAAGTCTGATCAAAGCTCTTCTACAGCGTGCTGCAGTAGTTTGCTCACCCACCTGTCTCACTTTATCACAACACGTGCAGTCAGATAAAAGTTCTGCAACAGTCCAGAGCTTGTTACTACACTCAGTTGCATGTGAAACCAATCCATGGACACAGCTGTTCAGAAATCTAGAATTTAATGACTGAAAGAAACCACAATGAGCAGCAACAGCCGTGTGAGAATACTCTTGTCAAATGGGTGGTTAGTCTGTGGGGGTTCCCCCTGATTGAGATCCTTGCTCTAAATCAGGGATAGGGACCCTGTGGTCCGCGCGAACATTTGATATGGCCCTCATCAGAATTTCCGCTGCCAAGCAAGAATACAAAATCGCGTCAAAACGAAGCTCCATGATAAGCAGGTACTTCAGTAGTAAGCCAAGAGAAGTCACTCTTCCTCATAGTTAGATAAAGGTAGAATTTTTGCGGCCCTCCAGCGATAATGCACAATTCATGCGGCCCGTGATAGTAAATAGATTCCCTTCCCCTGCTCTCAATGAAGATGTTGACGTCATCCAGGTCTCGAAGCTCATGTTCGCTGTTGCGTCATCCCGATGACAAGCACTTGATACATTTCTGAACAAAACTCAATCGTAAATCAGTGTGGAATAACTGCGCTGTATAGCAATGCAGTGAACTTAAGGATACGCAGTTCAGCCACGAACTTAGTCGGTGTGCAGGCGTTATGAGATCGACACTGCGTGACGTGAATAGCGGAAGATTAACATGCGATATCATGTCAGTGAAGTGCGCTCTTTTGTGAAGACGAACGTAGCTTGCCGTACCGCGATTCGTGCTTTGAGGACACTTATGACCGGTCTTGTGCAGCATGTTGCAGTCAGTTAAGAGTAAAGTAGTTCATTTCTATGTTGTTAAACAACATCCTTATTTTGGGTTCAATTTCTGTCCTACAGTGTAGCGTGTTGCGCTACGCAATAATCACCACGTTTGACATCGGAGATGGTTTTCTGTTTAGACTACTTCGGTTGCGACAGTTCTGTTAGGTTTACATAACTCTGATGGGCAGTGAAAGTGAAAGCATGGATGCATCTTATATACGGATGCATTTATCTCCTTTTCAGCAGGGCCGTGATTTTGAAGGTGGGACTCATGCACGAAGTTTTGCGGGCAATGAAAATGTTGAGTTTGTTGTTTCCACGAGAGGCTGCGGGAAATCATTCGTCGAATCTCTTGTATTTTTTCCTGTCATTGCTGAACGGCCCTATAGTGAATTGTCCTTTTGGGGAGTGGCGTTTGCTTTACTGTGTCGTAATTAGATTCGTCATCACAGTGAGAGACACTTTCGAGATATGGTTCATGAAACAGCCTGTCAGTGCCGTGCACCACCATCAGTCGTTTTGTGATTTTCGTCAGTGAAGTCGCAGCATGAGATGAAATCATGGACTGCATCCAACTGTTGCTGTCTATAACAAAAAGTATATTTGCAGTCGCAAAAAAATCATAGTCCATTTGTTCTATTTTCTTGTAGAGAAATTGTATCTGAAGATGTGGAAGACTTCGAATTCACGCCAAGACCGGAATTTGAAGGGAAATTTACTATTTTCAATGAAGCAGATGAAGTAAGGAGTTTATAATTTCTTCGCGTGGCTTTAAAAAGTTAGCACTAAATTTGAGTGTGTTTGCAGATCAGTACATTGCATCGATTTTTCGATCATATTCTTGATGTGAAACCTCACATATTTGTGACGTACAATGGTGATTTTTTTGACTGGCCATTCGTCGAAGCACGCGCCCAGAAGTTGGGGATCAGCATGATGCAAGAAATAGGCTTCAGCAAAGACTCCCAGGGTGAATACAGAAGCCGACAAGCGTCACACATGGATGCATTTAAGTATGACGTCACACATGGATGCATTTGAGTATGACTTGCAGGTTGTTACTGTTGTGAATCATGCTGTGGCTTGATGGTGTTTAAGCTACTGCTAACTCATAACAATCTTTTTTCACTAACTTTTCAAACCGTGCACAGGTGGGTGAAAAGAGACTCTTACCTGCCAGTGGGAAGCCACAACTTAAAAGCTGCTGCCAAAGCTAAGCTTAGGTATGATCCTGTCGAATTGGATCCTGAAGATCTCTGCAGGTAGTGCAGCTGGTTAAATTCATTGTCTACTTCATTGTTTTTCCACCTGACCGATGTTCGCTTTCGCAAAACATTGCTTTGCAACAGGTTTTGATTGTGAAACGTTATTGGATCACTGCCATACTCGCTAAACCTGTACGCAGCTGGCTAGTGGCCCAAGGTTGTGAAAAATCTCTCAGCAAAACACAAAGCACTGGCCACTTAACTTCGTTTCGCGTGAAAGAACTGCGCCCCGCAAGCGAGCTACTGTCTTGCTGATGAAAAAGGGTTGATGATGATATTATAAATCGCTCCGTTGCCGATTGAAGTTCAAGACCTTGACTTCCGTGAAAGCATTTCGTAAAAGTTTGAATCCTGTCCTGCCCTTCCTGCCAAGGCTCCTGGCCAAGGCAGTCTGCGATGAGTCACTCAGGGACCGGTATCGACCGCACAACCTTTCGGCTGAGATGCGGACACGGTACCAATGAGCTATGGCCGTCATATGTAAACACGTGCTACGGTCATATTTGAAGCGTTTCTACGCAGTATTGAAAAGTATGGAAAATTTTTTTGTCATTTTCCAGTCTGGAAAAGTATGGAAAAATTTTTTTGGTGTGCTAGTGTGGAAAAAGAAAATTATTTTCCAGACTTGTTCTTTTGACAAATAATTTCATAATATTTTATTCACAATTGATATAATTTCATTTGTATCGTGTTAAATACTAAACTGCCTGTATTTGATCTGGGTAGGTCGTACGGAAAAGTTGGGTCAGGAAATAGTCCGGAAAGAGTCCGGAAAAGGTCTTGGGAAAAAGTCTGGAAATTTATTTTCAAAATTGCGTAGGAGCCCTGTATTTACAGTATAAAGCTTATTTTTTCAGTATATTGAGATAATGTCCTTATTTGAAGGTTGGCGAGTGAGGAACCTCAAACCCTGGCCAATTACTCGGTATCTGATGCAGTGGCGACATATTATATGTACATGAAATATGTTCACCCGTTCATTTTTGCTTTGTGCACCATCATTCCTATGGAACCAGACAGTGTTTTACGGAAAGGATCAGGTATTTAATATAAAATGTTTACGTGCTGCTAGTTGGCATAACAATTTTATTTGCGACGCCCGAAAAAAAATGTGCTAAAATGAACGACTTGGAGCAAACTTTCTACAGCAATCAGCTGTATTTTCAGATTATTTTTTTAATGCCTAGAACTGCGTAGCAGATGCAGCCAAGTGTTGTGTCCATATCGGGTGAAGCAGAGTAACTAAGTTGGGTTAAAAACGTTGTCGTGAGTAGGTCCTAATATCTCAGTTGCATACACTGTATGCAATTATAAATTCCTCGCCTCATCTATGCGGCCTCTTAACATACATATGGCTTCACGCAGGTACTTTGTGCGAGGCCTTGCTGATGGTGCAAGCATTTCATGCCAATATTGTCTTTCCCAATAAACAAGAGACAGTGTTGAACAAACTTACTAGTGATGGCCATCTACTGGACACCGAGACCTATGTCGGCGGCCACGTGGAAGCGCTGGAGTGTGGTGAGTGCCTCCATCTCAGTCGACCAATCATAACTGTTGCTGTTTCACCACGTGACTTGCGCAATTGTCCTGATGCCCACGAAGTAGCAGACTTTTTGCGTAACTCCTTCATTTGCAGAGGTGTACCGCTTCATTTGCAGGGGTGTACCGCTCCAACCTTCCGTGCAGTTTTCGAGGCGACCCCGAAGCATTCCAGAAGCTCCATGATGACGTCAGGAAAACGTTGGAATTCTGCATCGAAACTGAAGAAAAGATTCCACTCGATGAAGTGTTAAACTTTGATGAGGTGGGCCTCGGCTTCAGCAAACACTATCACGAAGTATAATCCGAGGTCGTGTTGTCCAATTGTGCGATGGCTTTGGATACTTTCGTGTCTATTCAGTTTTTAGAAATTGCAACGCCTCGTGTAGTATGTATGGGTGATATATGGAAGAGTTCAGTGACACTTTGCACCGCCACAGCTTTTGTGTTTACTTGTTTTAGCTAAAAAATTTACTGTTGTCTTTCCTCTGCGTTGTGGTAAAACTGTGAAATATAGCTGGAATGAATGTTTTGCTGCAACATAAGAATTTGTGAAATGAATATTTTTCAAAAGTAACTTCATGCAGTGGTGGGATGACGCATCTTCTATGGACAGGTTTTTACCCAGGAAAGTATTGGATTGCAGTAGTTGCATAAGTAACATAGTAGCCCTATCCGTTGCTGAGTCAGAGGTAAAATATCCGAAAATATCTTTTCAAAATTTCCGACTCCGACTCCTTAACATAATGTGAATGAAGTTTGGGTGTTAACAATTTTGTAGCAATTAGCAGTCAATGGAAATCGTGGTGCACAGCAAGAGTTCACTTTTTCAACAAAATTTTCAAAAGAAATTGCACCATTTCAACAGGAATTCAAAACTTAGATTGGAAATACGGAGTCGGACAAAAAAATCCGACTCCAACTCCTCAGTGTTGTTAGGAATCCGACTCCACCCAAAAACCTCCGACTCCGCAACCCTGCTGAACATGCCTAGGTAGTCCGTGAAATGCTGTTGACATCAAACTGAACGATGCTTGGCCGGGACTGGCTCCTTAAGACAGATTTGACAAAAGTGGACGTAGCTTCGTGTGTTTCACTGGGACAAAAATTTTATTCTAGCCAAGTTGTCAAAGTCAAGTCGTAACTAAACTTAATTGTCAGGCAAATTGAAATAATACATCACTGATGGTGGTAAGGACACTTCAATAACAGGCCTGCTTCAACAGACGTTCATAGATTGTCCACTCGCGTTTCACAAGATCCTGTGCGTGCAAACCACGTGACCCGCATGCACAGCATTTCTTTTCGATGTTCAGGTCTGTGGCCAAATTCAAGAAAAGCTGTTGTCACTGAGAGACAAGCCTGTGCGAATGGAACATCCGGTGATATACCACCTGGACGTAGGGGCGATGTACCCGAACATCATCCTGACCAACCGACTCCAGCCCTCTGCTATGGTGGATGAGGCTACTTGCGCTGTGTGCGATTTCAACAAACCAGGTTTGTTCAGTAGAAGTGTAAATGAAGCAGGCAATGCCATTGTTATAGTTTGGTTTCTCTGCAATGAAAATTCACTTGAACGCTCAGGAAGGAAACAGTCAAAGGCAACGTTATGATATTACTTCTTTCAAAAGCTGGTGTTGCTAAACCAAGGAATTTAAGATCATGTTCTAATGACGGGTCTCGATTGACTTTTTTTATTCAGCAAACTGACTTTGAATCTTCATTGGTCAAATATTTATCGGCTATGGTCGCAATTTTAGTGTTCTTGTGTTCTGAATGTGTAGAGTAAAAAAAATATTTTGAGCATGCTGCCGTAGTATGGACGAAGTTGCTAGTTTGTGACTTTTTTTTCACTGAGACATTTTGGTCGCTGAGGCGTTTCGGTCATTTGTCTCACAGTTGTATTAAAACTCGCCATAGCAGTGTTCATTAGCCTATATTTTCAGATATTCTGACCGAAAATGACTTAATTTTTTTCGGTCATTTCAAAAACGTTTCGGTCTATGGCCGATAAGAAACAGGTTTGTGAAGACTCGTGCGACCGGTGCGTTGTTGTTCAAAACAACTCTCGTGTTATGATCAGGCGCCACGTGTCAACGTACAATGTCGTGGATGTGGCGCGGTGAGTACTTACCCGCATCACGGAACGAGTTCCATCGGATACAGCAGCAACTCGAGAACGAGAGGTTTCCCAATCCATCAAACCCCGATGAGCCGCTATCCTTTCATGAACTTCCTAAAGAACAACAAGCCAGTCATGAAAAGAAGCGCTTGCAGGTAATTCTGGAGACAGGTTTAAGCGTAGATGAAGCTTTTCCACTTCCGCTGTATTGCTGTTCACCTCACTTCACTTCTTGCCCTCATTTCACTTTTCATTCATACCCGCTTTCCCTCTCTGAGCGTCGTAGACAGCAGACCTGGGAGGTCTCGAAATACGTCACGGTTTTCAGTAACCTGTAATTGTTCTGTCGGCTCCACACCAGGATGGGACCGAGCCCGTGTTGGTGCGGAGCTTTGAGCCACAGTAGAAAGTTTCTAGACGAAATTTAAAAGACGAAAAACTAGCGGAAGATTTGACAACGATGGGCAATGCATTCCACAAACTAGCAGCTTTTGAAAAAATGAGTTAAAAACAGTGGTTCCCAAACTTGTTTGAACCGTTACCCAAATCAAGGTAGCGATTATGTCTTATTACCCACCAATAAAAAATGTTCGCATTTCACGTCAAAATTTTCTCTTGCAGCGGTCGCTCATAATACAGAACAACAAGATGGTTTGGTTCTGCGTAACCCCTCAAAGAATCGCATATTACCCTCGAGTGGTAATTTATCCCCAGTGTGGGAACCACTGGTTAAAAAGTATGTTCTTTTCAACCAAAGGAATCTGGACATTTAAACTGTTACGAAGCATGTATGGCGATAAGCCTCCATACATTTTTGAGATGAGAGTCTGCAGGGTTGGTGACGCCATACTAAACATCTTACAGTAGTAGAATTTACTTTTTTCTTCTAGTATATACTCAGCTTACGTCTGGTGGCAATAATTGAGAATTGTTCACGCCTCAATTAACCTATTGAGTTTATGTTATTATGGAACAGGAGTATTGTCGTCGTGCTTACAAGAAAACCAAAGTAAAACAACTTGAAGAAAAGTACACGACTGTCTGTCAAAGAGAAAACTCCTTTTATGTGGACACTGTGAGGATGTTCAGAGACAGGAGGTGAGGTATTTGAGGTTTGTTGCCATGTACGCGTGTACTGGGTGTTTAGACGCGTTCTCTGTAACAACTGCTTGACTGATGTCGGGAAGGGCTGAGGAAGTGACACTGAAATCAACGCTGTGGTTCTGTCTGTTGTGGTTGAATGTAGGATGGAGGATTCCACTGAGATACACGGTATTAGTAGCAAAAGTTTCTCGAACTATGGCTTACTCCAGGCCTGCAAAGCGCAGAAAGCTCGAAGGGCCAAGTTGTTCGTCATTAATCTGCCGCGGGCGTATAAAGTCTTATTTCATTTCGTTGTGCAGTAGTTCGGAAGAAATTCTGGAACGACAATTAATTATCCAAAGTCGAAACATTTTCTGCAATTGAGAAAGCTCTCGCGGGCCGTGTGTTGTGCAGACCTGGTTTCCAGGATAATCGCCGTGTTTGAAACACTTGCATGGCAACACCGTTTTCAATCAGTCGTCGTAGTTGCACCGAAAATAGTCTGTGGTTATTGGATGTTCCTATGTTCCGGCTGAGCGTCGTATTTCTGACAAGTTTAACTGTTGTTACTTTCAAAGTGTGTGTGCTGGTTTGTTGTGCAACTGTATGATGGTTTGTTGTGCAACTGTATGATGGTTTGTTGTGCAACTGTATGATGGTTTGTTGTGCAACTGCATGATAGTTTGTTGTGCAACTGTATGATGATTTGTTGTGCAACTGTATGATGGTTTGTTGTGCAACTGTATGATGGTTTGTTGTGCACCTGTATGATGGTTTGCTATGCACCTGTATGATGGTTTGTTGTGCAACTTAGTCCGTCGGTGAATAAAAGAGACTTGATGAAACTCACTTCACATATTTTGTTAATTCTTCGTCAATGGCTATTTTTGAAAAAATGATGTTTTAATAATGTGCTTATCCTAAAACAGTGTTTCTCAACCTTTCGCGGTCGATTTACGAACAGTTTTTGTGGGGGTCACTACAACATTTTACGGTAAAATTTCTCAAATATATCAACTTTATATTTAGTCGAAAATGCAGTGAATAGCAGTGACAACCCAACAATTGGTATGCAATCAAATAGCGATAAAGAACTATTTGTTACGTTCGACCGGCAAGAACAGCTTGTTACTGGGTTGTAAAGAGAAGATGACAACTGTTCAAGATCAAATTCTACGCAGTAGCACCGTACGACTTGATAAGAGCATTCGCCTATTGTTCTGTTGCTGGCCTGCTTCGTGGCTCACCGATTGAAAAGCGCTCTCCTGATTAATTCCAGTCGAAAACTTGCAAAATCTGATGGTGTACATAGATGTTCGTAGGAAGAAGCATGTTTCTCCTTGAAGTGAGTGTCCATTTGTTCACCTGATGACTGCGCGTGCGAATGTAGCTGATAGTTGTGCGAGTTACTTGGCATTGCGCTACTTGCATAACACGGCCGAGAAAACTGGTCTTGCTAGGTTCCTACCTGGCCCGTGATTTTCACACGGGCCGCCATTTGTTACATCACAGATACCAGTTCAAGGCAGCGCTGAAACGCGCCAAGAAGCAGGTGTCGGAGGCCATAGCTTCTGGAGATGCTACAGAAATAAAGAAAGCGAAAGGGATGGAAGTTTTGTATGACTCCTTGCAACTTGCCCACAAATGCATTCTCAATTCGTTTTATGGTTATGTAATGAGGAGAGGGTAGGTTGGTTTGCATATGTTTTAGTGCAGAGTGTGTGTACATCAGGATTTTTTTAAGGCGTTTTAGGGACCCGATTCGGGCCTTAGAATCAGAGAAATCAGGTACCGACAGATCCATACCGGGTTCCTAACATTTTCCTTAAAAAAACCTGGTGTACACTAGTGTTTTATGGATCGCGGCTTTTTTTTCACACGTGAAAATGAATCTAATAAAGTTGAACTTAAGAGGACAAACCGGAACTTCGCTGACATGTTTTCAGTATTTCAATGATTAAACAGGTTTTACAAAGGGACGTTTTAGTAGCTCCAATCATGCTTTCAATGAAATCTGCGTTGCGTAGTTGTTTTCGGGATGGTTAAATTGACTGATTTGCTGCAGCAGCAAAACCTCGTTCGACTGTTACTTGAGTAAACATCTATCACACCCTGGTCCTTTCACGGCTGCAACCTGCGAGATATTGTGGTCCGCTCGTGTGTATTGTCACGATGCAACTAGGATGGTTGCTTTGCTTTATTCTGGGGGAACATGGCCCGTGAAGGTCTTCAGGCACCATGCTTGACCCCCCACTCGTTGTTTCATCGTCAAAGACCAGGTGTCAAAAGGTACCCAGCAAGTCTTGTCCCAATCCGTTGTTGGATCCAACCCCTACTAACTAACACTAGTGAGAAAAAAGTTTCAAAAGCGAGTTTTACGTCTGTTAAACACTTTTTCTCTCAATGATGTCTCAATATTTCTACGATGCGTCCAGACCGGATTTGAATGATTTCTGCTGAATCCGAAATGCGTGCGTAGGTTGACTGAAATAGTTAGAACGATGTAAGTTCAAGGAAAGAGATATGATTGGCTATGGATGCCACTCCCACTATTGCAGCCAATCACAGCACTTGGTTTCCAGGGCCCGGTGGTATTCAATGGAGATGGCCGGCATTGTCTGCTACACGGGAGCCAAGATCATTCAGAACGCAAGAAAGCTGGTGGAAAAAATAGGTTTGTTGGTGCCGTATATTTTCTGGTTGGCAGGTCTGCAATACCAGCAAAGAACGCAACGGCATTGCTTTTATGCATCGTTTAATGCGTCATTTGCCTCATTTAAAGTCTTAATCGATTATTATGTATGTGAAGGATATATTGACAGTAGTTCCATGTTAAACGTTGCATATCTCTCAAACAAGCTGCAGTTCACAAGGGTTTGCGCTGCTTCCGCTACAGATGTGGTTTCAGTCGTTGATGGCTTTGACCTCGAGTAGATCTTCCATGGCTTGGAATGGATGCCTGCAGTCGCATTTTGTAAATATGTTTCGGGTTTTGGATCCTTTTCGAAATCGACAGTGCGTTGTAGGACATTGATTTCCGCCACACACATTAAACCATGTGGATGCAGTGAAATGCAGAGCGAGACTGATCCAACCGGTGTGTCTTTTATGAGCCGATTCTGTGTATGTCTGCTTTTGAATCCTCCCCCGCTGTGTTTACTTTTGCAAGTTTCGTTGTCATAGCAACTTATCACGTGCGCAGGCAAGCCATTGGAGCTGGACACGGATGGGATCTGGTGCGCTTTGCCCGGAAGCTTTCCTGAGAACTATGTCGTGGAAACAACGAATGCTAAAAAACCCAAAGTGACCATCTGTTACCCTGGTGCCATGCTGAACGTTATGGTGAAGGTGAGCCTCTGGTTTGCTGAACGTTATGGTGAAGGTGAGCCTCTGGTTTGCTGAACGTTATGGTGAAGGTGAGCCTCTGGTTTGCTGAATGTTATGGTGAAGGTGAGCCTCTGGTTTGCTGAATGTTATGGTGAAGGTGAGCCTCTGGTTTCATTTCGTTTTACGTCGATATTTTGCCACGCGCACGTTTCTTTGAAAATGTGCTTTGATGACGAAGCCTTGAATGCTCGTTCCTCACTGAGCAAGACTTCGTGCTTTACAGGATGAGTTCACAAACGACCAGTACGAAGAGCTGGTTGACCCTGCCAACCTGAAGTATGAGCGCAGAAGTGAGAACTCGATATTTTTTGAAGTGGATGGACCGTACCTTGCAATGATATTGCCCGCTGCGAAAGAAGAAGGGAAAAGTCTGAAGAAACGCTACGCCGTTTTTAATTTTGATGGCTCCCTGGCAGAACTCAAGGGGTACATGATACGAATTCTTCGAACCTTTCAAACAGAAGGCTAATATTGCTCCAGATGGTCTGTCGTTATAGTTCTACCTCCTGTTGTTTGTTGTTGAATACTGAATGAAAGTTTCAATAGGTTTTAACTAATAGCTGCTGTTCGTAGTCGCGTTAATCCCTTGTATGGTGCAGAAGCCAGTGATGTTTTTACACAACGCAACATTAATTACTTTGTATCAGATACAGATGCATTTGTGTTGTTCACCATTGCCTGCTGCTCAGGTTAGTTGTTCACAATCTTGATAACCTGCTTGCTGGAAGTAGTTTGGCAGAGATTTGAAATACGGTTATGTTCATCAACACGGACCTCATTTTAATTGTTGAAACAAACCACGTGCTTCGCAGGCGTCCATCTTTGTGCACGGGCCAGCAGTAAGTTGCGCCATGCGCCATTCACTCTCAACCCCAGGTGCTCGACCATACTTGCTTTAATCCACCTACCCCCCCATAGTACCCGATCACATTTTTTGTGGAGACCCAGCCCCTGGCTGTCCATCACGGTCCTTCCGCTTGATTTTGAAGGTTTGAAGTGAAGAGGAGGGGTGAGCTGCAGTTGATCAAAATCTTCCAGTCGTCCGTCTTCGACGCCTTCACAAAGGGATCGACGCTGGACCAAGTTTACCAGAGTGTCGCGAAAGTTGCCGATTACTGGCTGGACGTCCTCTACAGCAAGGTGGGGTTGCAAGTGCATGAGGCAAAGAATGTCAATTATTGGGGGTGCAGTTGACCGCCGACAACCTCAACATGCTCAGGAGAATTTGTATGCTTTGCGTCGATGTTGAAACTTGTGTTCTTTGTATGATGAACGATCCACGCAGGAGCTGCAAAATTTTGTAGTGGTTCAGTAAATCCGCAATGAAAAAAATCGCGCTTTAGGTGTTTGTTTGTTAGTTAGAAAATGGCAGTGTGGTTAGGGTCTGAAATTATCATTGGCTTATTTCAACAGGATTAGGCTTAGACATTTTATGCGAAGAGGAACGAAAAGAAAAAAAAACAAAAGAAAACGACGCAATTGGCAGCAAAATAACGAATTTACCATCAATAACACGCCACAAAAGTTGTAATATCCATCGAGAAGAAGTGGGTGTTCAGGACAAAAGGGTTACGTCTGCTTATACAGGAGCGCAGATGGGTCCCTGGGCAAATTTGGGAGCGCAGATGGGTCCCTGGGCAAATACAGG
>JGI24021J15306_10002135_pt1 | contig 20848 bp, 10 predicted proteins | sample Ectturendosymbi1_FD_15306 | JGI IMG/M metagenome (IMG submission 15306)
TTAGAGGTTAATTTAAGAATATAGCCAGAGGTTAGTTAGGTTCTTGAGGATGTCCAAAAATTAAGAAATTCATCCTCTCACATTTGAAGAAGCACCGAACGTTTTCAGAAGTATGCAAAGACATGATAGCAGACGCAATGAGGTTATGGTTTTCAGGTTTTCTGACAAGTTTGAAATGGTGTACCAATACAAAAAAGGTTGACAACCACTGGTATAGAGCTCTGCATCCAAAATTATAGGCCACACGCAATCTTTGCATGCTCGACTTCCTGAAATTACACCACAATTGCGATGCGTGCATGGGAGTAAAAAAGGAACGATAAAGTACATTTTTAACTGCATTTGAACATCGGGAAAAGGAGGCTCGCAGCTTGTTTGCTGCACAATATTTTTATCGCAGTTGCCTCTGAATGTCTTTTGTCATCTGTGAGCTCAGTTCCCAATACAATCCCCATATATTTGTATTGGTTAACCGATTTTGCGTTTTGACCACACAGTGTCAGTAACGGAGTGACTGTGCATTTGCACTCAGCCTTAAACGTCATGCAAACAGCTTTGTTGCAATTGAAAATAATGCCATGTGATTCTGCACAAGCCTGACATATATCTGGTATTCTTTGCAACCAACGTACACTTGGACAAAACACACAAATATCATCAGCAAACATCAAGTGATTTAATAAGACTTCACCAATATAACACCTTGCTTTAATGTTGTTTAGTTCATTGGATAAATAATCTAAATACACAGCAAACAAGTATGGACTCAGTACTCCGCCTTGTTCAACCCCACTAGACACATAAAACGGTTCAGAAAAACGCTTATTGATGGTGGTCTTAAACTTCTGCACAGCACTGTAGTTGTACAGGATTATTTTAGCAACTTTATTATTCTAGTGATGATTTGGGTTTCGCAGCGTGTGGTTTGCAACAGAGATAAGCGGACTGTCAAATTTTGCAATCCAGAACCAGTCCTGATCTTTTAAAACTCAGTCCAAGTCCAACCACAGTCCAAAAATTTATTCAAATGCAAAGTCCAAGTCCACATGAAGCTCAAAATAATAAAAAAATGCAGCCTTTTCACGACAAAAATGCCGCATTTCTTTTCCATTAACTCAGTCCAAATCCGGTCCGGTTCCTGAATTTTGAAGAGATTTGCACTCCGGATCCAATTTAAAAAAAATTTGTTATAGTTCGGATGTACTCCAATGGAATGCTCATCTCTGGTTTGCAATGAAGTGGAGTCATTGGGCATGTTGGCTTGGAAATTCTGTGATCGGAAATGTTGTGGTTGCTCTGTGGCGCTGATGGTGGATGCCTTGGTAGTTGGTGGGAAAGGTTGCCAAGGCGCAGCTTGCGGTGCTTGGTAATGAAGCTTCACTTGCTCAAAATTTCAGTGATTTTTATTGACGTTATTGGCTCTGACGTAAGGTCCATATCGCTCAAGTTAGAAGAACAAAATGTCACAGAAATACTTTCACACAACACATCACATTGTAGGTGTCTGCTGGTATATACGTGGGCAATACTCATACTGAAGAGAAACAATCATTGTTGAATTGAAACGAAAACATGAGCAACTACTAGTTACTACACTTTCAGTACTGCATTTGGTCATCATCATAGAGGAGTGATAAGGAGAAGAATGGAGATTTTAAAAATACATTAGACAATTGGAGTGAGCAGATAAAAATTTGGACAAGTCAAAAGGTCAAGATGCACATCATTGAACAAAAGCATAGATACTGCAAGTAGATATATTGGTTTGTATCATGATTATCAATCAAAGCATCAAATGTGTTGTGAAATATTGTAGTTAACTTGATTTGAGGAAGCATTTATGTTCCTGGAGATGTAATGCAAAATTTGATGAGCATTCCTATCGGCAGTGCAGAGGTATTTACTGTAAGTAGTGTCTATTGTACCTACTGGTGATATTCTGGTGGCAACAGATCGGCTGGAGCTATTAGCATTGTGCCGGCAGTTAAAGAATCGGTCTCGTGGCATGACGCAATACAAAGAAAAAGGTCACTTTGTCAGGAAAACACGGTCCTGCTCGTGGTGTAATGGTTTGGTGCTACAGCTGCTACGCCATGGTTTGCAGTTCGACTCTCCCTAGCCGACTTTCCTTTTTTTTCTTTGTTTTTTTCCAGGCTCTGCTTAGGTGTTACCTTTAGGGGTTAGTGTTTTTAGGTTAGGATTAGGGTTAGAATTAGGGTTAGCTTAGTATTGGGTTAGTGTTAACTTAGCATTAGGTTAGCTTAGCGTTGGGTTAAGGATAAATTAGGATTAGGGTTAGCTTTGGGCTACGGTTAGGGTTTAGGTTAAGTTGTAGGTTTACCTTTTAGTTATATTTACTTCCTTTCCACCAAGCCTTTTGCTGCTGCCATCCTAATGGCAAAATAGACACTGCCTTACTGTAATACTAGACTTGAAAGAAGTAGGCTACTCCAAATATAAGAAGTATCTGCATGTGTAGCACGTTGAAATTTTGCTTGCTGATAATAAGACAAAAGTTAATCACACTGTGACTGTAGCATTACCTAGTTGTTTTTTATGTTTTACCAAAAACACACATAGACTTGCAAGCATTTATACTCACTTTTCAATTACAAAAAGTTTTGCAGTTTTCGCTAATAACTTACATAAAAGGTTTTGGAATATACCCTACAAACTATCAAATATAAAAGGTACCTGAGAAGCAATGCCAAATATAAGAAGTGTCACTTTGGCATGCAATAATAATATTATTAGTTTATTTCAGACTTGTGGTCCATACAGACGCAATCATAGACACAAGAGCACAAAAAATTGTTAGCCACACAGTAGCACAATTTGCACATGATCATGAAGAGGAGCAAAACACTTATCATCACCACAACTGTGTTGTCGTTCACAAGACCACAAAAAAGGGTTAGTTATGCAGTAATGCATTACAGAATCAGTGTTTGCACATGATCAACCAACATTGAGAGGAGTAAAGCATTTTAACAGCACTTCTTACTTTTTGTATGCTTGGTTTGCATACATTGCACACACATTTTTTTTACTACACGAAAGCAATACTGGTGACATGCAAACACTGAAATGATGCACCAACAACTACTGCAGTTGGTCTCCATCATACAAGAGCTTTGAATAATTGAGGAAAAATAAATAGTTGTAGAAAGCAGCAGACATTAGAAGCAAACGAATAAAAAAGTTGGATGAAGATGCGCATCGTATAAAATATCAATACAAATTGTTTCTTAGCAGGGCATCAAATGTCCTAACACAATGGTTGACCTAGTGTGAGTGAACACTTTCATTTCTGGGTATGTGATGCATGATTCGGTAGGCATTGTTATAAGTAGCATGTAAGCGTGTCATACTGATCTGTGTGTATTTGCTCCACAGTTGGCAAGCATACATTGGCATGCAATAATAGGCACGAAATAGAGTGTTTTTTACTGCAGGAGAGCACTGATCAAAAGTGCCTCTGAGTTTGTTTGCTGCACAGTATAATGATTTCACTTGTCTCTGAATNTCATCACCATCCTTGAGTGATGCATTTATCCACACACCAAGGTATTTCACTTGATCAAGAAATTGCACATGTACACCATTTAGTAAAACATTTGATGGAGCACTTTGTTTATACTTTTTTGGGCAAAAAAGAATACCAATTTTTTGTTGCAATTAAAAGTAATTTCGTGTTCAACAGCATAGTCACCACAAATATTCAGAAGACATCGCAGCCCTCTAATACAAGGGCTGAACATGCATATATCATCAGCAAACAGTAGATTATTCACAACCATATTTCCCTCAGTACATACCACCCAGGTTGAGCCCAGCTGGATTGATAGTTCATCAAGTGAAACAGCAAATAAGTATGGGCTCAGCACTCCTCCTTGCCTTACCCCATTGGTTACAGTAAAGCGGGATGAGTAGTTGGTACCCCATTTTACTTGCGTGGTCTGTTGCTTGTACCAACTCAACAACAGTCATACTATGCACATAGGTACATTGCGCTTAATTAATTTAACAAACAGCAAATTGTGGTTAGTTTTATCAAACGCTTTAGATGCATATAAGAAAGCTGAAAACACTGGGGTATCTTTGCTTACATAATAAGACACAGTCTGTTTAAGTAAAAAAAATACACATGCCAATGCCATGTTTCAGCTTGAAGCCAAACTGGTTGTCTGTTGTGGCCAAAAGTGGTGAGATGATGCAGGACAAAATGTAGTGCTCAAACAACTTGGAGATGATAGTTGCAAGGGAAACGGGCCTGTGGTTCCCAGCATCACTTATGTCTCCATTCTTGTTTTTATAAATAGGTATAATGACAGTTTGCATGCATTCCTCTAGAATTTTTCCTTGCATTAAACACACATTGAATAGACTACTCAAATGGTTACACACACTTGAATCAGCATAGAAAATGTGTTCAGCAAAGATGCCATCTTTGCCAGCTGCACGATCTAATGGAAGCTTGTGTAGCAGAGATTTAATCTTAAAGCTGTTGCACATCAACTCATCAATCCCTTCAAAATTACCATGTGAGATTATATTTTGTTTCAAATAGTTGCCAATTTCACAGTTTTTTGATGAGTTCAGCAATGCTGCAAAGTGTTTTCTCCACATGACAGTGACTGCTTCATTTCCTGTTTCAACTCCCACTGTAGATGGAAGCGAAGCTTTCTTGCTTTTTCTGATGTTCTGCCAGAATTTTTTGGGAGATCTGTTCCATAAAGCCTGAGCCATGGCGTCCGCTTGGCATTTTTGTTTGGACTTCCGACAAGCTCTTAATGCATATTTAAATACTTTTTTACTTTCTTTCATAATGTGAAATAGAGGTCCACTATTGGGTTTATGATTATCAATCCAGTATAAGCATGCTTGCTGGGCAGCCTTGTGTTTTCCTCTTACATCCTTGTTCCACCTGGGAACATTATGCTTTTGTTTTGGGCTGTTAGTTAAGACTTCATTTGCTGCTCTTTTGAGTGCCACTACTATGTTAGTGTAAAATTGTTGTAACATATCAATGTGTTGTTGGTTTTAATGAAACAGTGGCAGTAGAGAAGAACTGTTAAATATAAGAGGTTTTGGGATGCGGATGTTCTATATATTTTTCCTTTGAACTACCTTTTATATTTTGCAGTTTTAACATGCTATATTCCAAAACCTTTTATATTGGTGTTTCTTCTAAACTACCTCTAATATTTGTCAGTTATGACATGATTCATTTTAAAACCTCATGTATATTTGGTGTTTTTTCTCAACTACCTTTTATATTTATTTGGCAGTTTGTACTATAGATGTTACATTTTAAAATCTCTTATAACTGCAAATTGCAAAACCTTTTATAATTTAAAATTAAACAATAGCCTAAATGTTTACAAGTTTATGTGTGTTTTTGGTAAAACATAAAGATAAATAGGTAATGCTATAGTTTGGATAACTTTTGTTTTGTTATCAACAATTGCTTCATGATTTTGACAATATTTAGTCAAGCCATTTTTCTCAATTGTGTAGCCATGATTAAGGTAAAGGATGTAAGAAATGCAACTGTTGGTATGATATATAATAGTAATGGTTTATTGTAGTCCATACATATACATGCTTTTAACAACAAAGGAGGTATTGAATATTAAGAAATGTTGTGTAGTGTTTTTCAGGAGCATGTAATGGTTTTTAGTTAATATGATAATGATGCACTTTTAACAAAATAGCTGAGGAAAATTGTGCTGTTCTGTTAATTGATTCAGCAAAAGACTAACAACCCATTATTTACCTTTCCGTAGTTGAGTTATTTCAAGCTCAGTCCAAGAAAAAATTTGCATATTTTTCCTATTTTTTAAACTATAGGTCACATGGCTCTTAGGGCATAAATCTCATTCCAAACTTTCTTGTGATTGCAATCTGCTCAAGATATAATGATTGTCACTAGTTTGATGTTTGGATGTCTGATAAATAATTTTTTATAAACTGCATAGACACACTTCATTATTACTGGTAGTCTTTTATAAAATATTTTGATTTTACTATACCAAAGCAGATGTCAATTGAGTAGGTAATTCCCAAATACAGTTTGTTGATGCTGAGCTAGTTCATTGAAAGCTATAACATTAGGTTGCTGAGTGCTTTTCAGTGGAGCTTTTTATACAGATCCAGGGTAAAAATAACTACAACTTTTTAGGTCTTTCTGATAACTTCAATGAATAGCTGGTATATATTTTAATAGGGTTAAACACCAAAATCATGTTCCTACTCGAAGTAGTTATTAAGTTGTTGCCAATTTTCATTGTTTGCAAGTTTTGCCCTCTAGATCAAATTTTGGGGGCTCGATGCAACCCTAAATATCAATCCGTTGTGAACAAAATTTAGAGGTCTTATTTTCTACATGAATGCAATACTTTAATATTAGGCAAAACTTGTTTGAAAAATGTTGAAGAATCCTGATGCACCCTAATATATATGCATGAAAAATAAGGTGAGTCTGGGCAAGTGATAAGGTCAGTATGTTGCCTAGTAATTAGCAGGCCACACTTGCCTTATGGAGAGAGTCCCAAGGAAAGGTGTGACTAGTACAGCTGTGTGCAACCCGTGACATATGGTGTATATGGTAAGTCCATAGCATCTTTTTTGAGTTACCTCACAAAGAAACTTGTTGGTATGTCTGGTGACCCTGGGGAGTGACAGTGATTCCACCAGTGCCTGTCCCTGGCTGTGGTCATGGGGAACGCTGTGAGCATTTTAGCCTGTATGTAGGTTTGATTTGATTTTGGTTGTCCCCAACGCGCTGACCAGTATTACTGACCCCCAGTTGCGTTCATTTCAACGCATAGCTATTGCCTTCCGAATGTTTGTGCTTTCTGTAAGTTTTTTTGTCCTCATGTATAGCCATTGCCTTCTGAATCCTCGTTCCTTCTGTAAGTTTCATTGTCCCCTCTGTTGTGCAGTGTTACTTTGTGCATTGGTTAACAATCTTATAAATCGCTCAGCCTATGATGAAACTACAGCATTGTGTTATGTTCCACATCATCTTAGACAAATAAATGAACATAAAATTTTTGGCTCAGTGAGCAATTTCAGTTGGACATAGCTGGACTAATACTTTAGGTCTAGATTCAGCTGCAAGGGTAGCCAGAGCGGACAAATGTTTCCACCTGCTTGCTGGTTTCCTGCACTGGTTTTATTTATCATGCTTAAGAGCTTAGCTCACCTTAAAAGAAAACACTTGATCCATAGCTGTAGCCCTGTTTGGTTATTTAACCTTGGGCCTGAGTTGATAATGATGATTAAATCATTTAACTCTTTTTCCCAAAATTTGCAAAACTCACAAACTGCAGCTCCATTAATGGTTGGGGTTTAGCAAGACTTAGGACAGTATGACTTGGTGATTAAATAATAGCATTTTATTGAGTATACTGTTATTCACTATCCATTTTCAGGATCAGTGTTTTTACTAACAATATTCAAATCTTTTAAGTTATGCTACTCAGCTAAGTGTTTGCATATTGAAATTCACACATTTTTCAAAATATATTTCATATGTATGAAATGTTCAAAGTTATTGATTTTTTCATGTTGCAGCTTACAGAACAACCAGCATTGGATAAAAAGTGTACTTTAATTTCATGTAATTAATATATCATTTCATAATACAAAATATTTCCAATATATGACTACATAATTGTACATAAGCACAAAATGCCAGCAGCTTTAAGGTTGATTGGCAAGCTCAAAAAAATCACTGAAAAACTTTTATTCTGCACAACAACAATTTAGGTTAATTTATGTCATGTTTGAGGATCTGTACCTCTGCTTTCATTGCAAAATTTTATCAAGAAAACATTAAAGAAAATTGCTATATTTTGTTTGATAGTTTGACGATGTATATGATAAGTTGACATTCAATTGTTGACTCTGATAGAGCAGCTTTGTCCCTACTTTCTCAGATCGAACAGAAGAAGCAGGAGCAATGGGAAGAAGCTGTCAATTCCATCAACTTCTTGCAATCTAGCTGCAAGGCATGGAGTACCATCAATAATCTTACTGGCAGGTCTGGATGCTGTTCCCGCCTATGTTGCATGTCAGCATACTCCATTGCCTCACAACTCATGAAGATTAGGGCACACAAGACTGGGAGCTGCAAGTCCACCAAGCTCGTCAACAAGGAGCTGTCTGACCTATGGGAGGTCTGAACACCTGAGGGAAACAATATCTCTGGCTCTTTCAGGCCAAAACAACTTGCTGCCACCTTCAGGTACCTGAAGCCCAGAAAGTCTCCAGGTCTGGATTCTATGCTTCCAGAGTTTATACTCCATGCCAGGTCAGCTCTCAACTCTTGGTTTTGCCATTTCCTCACTTCCTGCTTGCACCAACTCAAAATTCCGAAGATCTGGAGAAGAGCATTAACAGTAATGATCCCAAAGCTGGACAAGTTTAGGGATCCCAAAGAGCTATTGCCCTATATCTCTTCTGTGTGTCTCCTTCAAGATCCTCATCCACACTCATGTCAAACCAGTCATCGACCCATTGCTTCCACAGGAGCAGGCAGGCTTTTGACACAGGAGGTTGACCAGGTCACCTTGCTGTAGATGAGGTCACTTTGCTAACACAGGACATTGAGGATAGCTTTTCAGCTAAGAAGGCTGGAGCTGTGTTTGTCAATTTCATAGCTGCCTATGACACTGTATGGCATCACGGCCTCACCTGCAAGCTGCTGTGACTGCTAGCTGACAGACACATGATCTGCATGATCATGGAGATGACCTTAGTAATCGCAGCTTCACCCTTACCATCAGAAGCAGCAGGTTATGACACCTCAAAAACGGCGTCCCATGGGGATCCGTCCTGACACCCCATCTCTTCAACATCTACATCTGTGACCTGCCAGCCACTGTCTCCAGAAAGTATGCATATGCTGACGATCTAGCAATCATGCATGCTGATGGAGACTGGCAGGCAGTGGAAGGAGCAAGGACATTTGGAAGCTAAAACTCAGCACTACAAAAACAGTATCGGCAGTCTTCCACCTCAACAAGGAAAAAGTCAACCACAACAAAAAGCCCTGCTTTTCTGCCCCAAACCCAAATACGATCACGTATCGCTGACACCTCAAGTCACTTCACAAAAAGTTGACATCATGCGTCACACTCCTGAGGTGACATGGTGGCTCTGGCTGGGGTGTTGGAGCAACAACGCTGTGAACAACCACTCTTGAACAGCAGAGTACTGTGCTCCTGTATGGTGCTGCAGTGCCCACTGCCTATACCCTCTAATTGGCCTTACCATCAACGATACCTTGCGAATTGTGACTGGATGCCTGTGTCCAACACCAGCGGACAACCTTCCTATTCTCGCAGTCATCCAAGTTGCTGAGCTTTGTCGCAAAGGAGCTACCAGCCTCATGGACTGCATGGCCTGACAGTTCTGGACAATGAGACAATTGAATGGCTGCTGAACACTTGCCATGAGATCTAGTGCAGCCAAGCAGTGGACAGCAAGAACTCACTCAAACGATGAAGAAATTTCAGTTATTTCCTTTAACACTTTTGTTACCAGATGGTTTCCCCATAGTGACATCCTTGATTACTGGGTGGTTTTGGTGGGAAATTCAAATCCCAGAAATCAGAAGGTGGATATTGCTAGGCGTTTTCCACCTGTAGGCTAAAGTGGTAAACATTTTGTTGCTTTTACACTAATCAATTGCTAACATATCAAATCATTTCTAAAACATTTTAGGCTACATACTACTGCAACAAGCCTGGGCCTACCAGAGCCATTATTTTAGAAAAGTTTTCACTTCATTAGAAGCATTTTTTGAGACAATAAAAGCATGTAGCATTGGCATCAAGCAATTAAACTTTATAAACATGCCTCACTGTGCAATACATTTTTCCTGCTTTTCAAGCGTTTGGCAGCATATCAAAGCACTTCCATTACACAAAATCACAGTCATTACTGCAGGATCATGATCCTGCCTACGTGGGTCAATTCTTGCAAAGTTTTTTTTGAAAGAATCATGCTTTTAAACAGCCTCTGAACAACAGAGAGTTTGGATTCTCATTCCAAGACCTAATATTTCAACGTAGTCTAGGAACACATTTTTAGACCGTTTCCAAGTGAAAAACATTACAACCAGTGCCCCAAAGCATGATTTTCGGTAAAAACATTAATTTACGTCCACGAAGAACAGTGAAACAAATACCTTGGGTGTAGATCTACATCCACCGAGAGCAAAAGTGTTAAAGAAGTACAGCAACAAGCAAAAGCTTCATACATACTTTCAGGTAGTTTGATGGTTTGTGTAAATGTACTTTTCTCATACTTAGCTCATGTTTCATTGGAACCAAATCCTAGTATTTGCATTGCAGATTCTGAGTAGTTGATTTTATAAAATCTAATAAACCTTTTCACCATATTCTCTGAGCTATGATCATTGAAAAAGGAATTGATCCCAAGTTTTGCAGTTCCTTTCTGAAACAATTTGAAGCTTAACAGGTATTTTTCTATCCAGAACCTTCCATAGCAACTACCACAACTATCTTTCAAAGCATAAATAGTGTGTATGTAGGTGCCCAATTAAGTTTTAACACTTATTGTGTTAAATTAAATCAAATCAACATTTAATGCAACCCATGGGTGGCATTGTACAAGTCTGAGAATTAAGAGCTTGGCCGTTAATATTGTGTTTGCAAAATTTGTTTATGAGAATTCAATTAATTTTTAATTTGATATTCAAAGAAATCCTCTCAAAAACTAGTTATCAATCATAGTCTTGTAGTTAAACGTTATGCAACTCTTATGCAAAAGGATGTGATTGAAAAGAAATGATAGACGTTTTTGCATATTTGCGTTATTTTCTAGTTTTTACAATTTGTGCCCTGACATTTTTAAATTGGTAATGGTAATGTGTGTGCTTCTTTATTACAGTTGCACAATTTCCATCTAACCAAAAGAATGGTGGAGGATAACAGTGAAATTTCGTTAGAAAGACAAGAGTCCATCATCAAGGAACTGGTATTTAAACCTTGAGTGACTAATGATTATCCTGTTTGTGTTTTATCAAATCAATTGTTTATGCCTGAGTATTCTTTATGTCACGTTCTGTAGAATATTTATCAATTTGATGACTTGTGCCTACCTGAACAGATTGCCACACTGGCACTCTGAGTACAGATAATTATGTAAGCAAGTGAAAGATTAAAACAGTTTCGTGTAAAGGTTTAAAGTTTCTACTTATAGAAATCTACTTTTTTATTTTCAAATTTACAGTTACCTAAGACAAGGTGTTAGACAGATGATTATGACAATAAAGTTTGGTTATATATGTGCAAGTTTTATGTTGATATTTGTTCTACCCTCTTCACAGCACAAAAAGATTTTATCTGGCTAGTACAAAAGTTTTAAAAACCTAGCTATGTTGCATTTGTATTGTAATGATCATTGTTTACTTGATTTATGATGGCTAGTGGTGAGTTGGTTTAATCCAATCAAGGGTTTGCTTTCAATCGTTTATATTGCCTGAGTATAGATTTTGAAAAACTCATCATCACTGCATATTTTAGTAAATTTTTATGCATTTGATAATATGTCATGTTTCAATAGCTGTTGTTCAGTAACTGATAGTTCACCCCTCCACATCAATTACAAAAACAGCCAAATTTCTTTACTATTTTTCAGGGGATTTAATATGTGGAACACATTTTTCCTCAGTAGCCTTTTTTTTGCATTGTCTCAGGACTTTATTTTCAGATGGATTGGGGGAAATGCTTCATTTTAATTTTTGTTCCTTTTATCAATCTATTGTCAAGTATTTGTGGAATTTACAAGTATATGGCATGCATTTATTAAAGTTTTTAAAAATGGTTAGATTCATCTTCTATCTAAACCCGACCAACAGATCTTAAAAAAACATAGTTGTTTTCTACAGTTTGAGAAAAATGCAAAATACTGCTTCTTAAAAGATGTGACAAACATTGCTAATAATCCAACAGGAAAAATGAAGTAATTGTTCATTTGGGAGGTTAAAACCCCACCAATGCGATGTTTTATACTTTCCGTTGGAATCTGAAAACCACTGCTATGAAGTGTGGTAGAACATTCACAAGATAAAATGATTGCTTCTGGGCGAAATGGGCATAGTCAAGTTTCAATGAATGTTGGACTGAAAGAGTGCATGCCAGGTAAAGCAGTGTTGGGCATATATTTCCTACTTGGAGCCTTGGAGGACTTTTTCCATTTATAAAACTTCTTCTTTAGTTCTTCCATGGTTTCACTCAACAGAACCAAGTCATCTGCGTATAGATTTCCTTCAACAAACTTTCTCTAGCATCTGCTGTGGTTTCATCAACTACAATCATAAACAACAATGGAGACAACAATGATCCCTGATATACTCCAACTTTAACATAAAACTCCTCCAACAACTCTGTCCCAACTCTTACTCTCATCTTCGTTCCATCATAAAGACCCATCATTGCTTTCACCATTGTCTCTGGCAAACCTTTCTTCCTCATTGCCCACTCCACTACCTTCATTGGGACACGATTGAATACTTTCTCTCTAGATCCACAAGGTACTTGCACCGACGTTTCCCTTCATCATGATATTCCTCTTGCATCCGTAAGATAAACAAATCATTTGTCATACCCTTTCCTGACATATATCCAAAGTGCGTATTGTCCAGGTGTATCAGCATTCTTATTTGTCTCTCCAGCACTTTTTTCTACAATCTCCATAGCATGTTCCAGCAACTTTACTCTTCTATATACACCGCAGCTCATCACATCTCCTTTTCCTTTAAAGATTAGTGTTGTCACACTTGTATTCCATTCCTGTGGCATACCCCTCCCATCCAACACACACTGGTAGAGTTCTATCATCACATCAATCCCAATCTCTCCACTTGCAGTTATCATCTCCACACTTACTTCTGAGGGTCCAGCCATCTTTCCTGGTTTCATCTTTTGTATGGCCTTCGTCATCTCTTCCCAGGTAACCTTCTCAATTGGTCCTTCCATACATTTACTTCCATCATATGATCCCATTCATTTTCTTCATTCATGATCTTCTCCATGTGGTCCTTCCATACTCTTCCCTGTCTATAATACTGAAGTTCAGCTTCCCATCGTTCCCTCTCATGCATCTTCCTCCTTCAATAGGGCTCGCCTCTTTTTTCACTAATTCTAAAAGCTTGAAGACAGTGTTTGGTTTTTCACCTAATTCATCTTTAGCAATTGCTGTTCAGTCACTCTTCACATGGTTACCACTTTCTTGTTTTCTCATGCTCTTGTATTGGACCCTGCTTCCCTCAGTACCATTCTTGCAAAGCTTTTTGTATGCTGCTGCTTTCTTTTTTGCTATAGCATCCTCTACCTCCTCATTCCACCACCATGTGTTTCCTCAAACTTTTTTTCTGTTCTTTCTGCAAAGTTCATCGCATGCCTGCTGAATTCCATCCTTGAAGGATTTCCACAAATTCTGTGCATCAACATTGACCAACTCCCCAACTCTCTTCTCAAACTTCACTCTTGTTTGAGTGTTTTTCAACTTCCGCACTCGCCTCCTCACACTTTGTTCTTTTCTCTCACAATCTTCTTTAGTTTCCTTGTAAAATTTGTTAATCATGCAATAAAACAGATATTTGACCTGTATAGCTGTATAATGTTGACCTAATTTTGTTTTGTGTTTTCAATTGAAAATTGGGAACAAGATTTTACATGTGGGACAAGGTGCTATAAATATCAGTTGTGAGTGTCTACCTGCCTAATGTTTAAAGAACACAATGCCAAATGTTAATATATACTAATATACATACATGTATTTTGATTCAAGTTGTTGATGATAATTGTGCATTGTTCAAAATCAACACAAGTAATTAGTCTCCATAAAGGTGATGCAATCAAATCAATCAGCAAAATTCTTTAATAGGAAATCGTTTCAAGTAACTATATGCATCATCTGTCCTGAAATCTGCAAGCAAAAGTTTACAGGCAAAATACAGAAGGGCGAAACAATAGCAAGAGAGCAAACAAATTATAAACTAAAATGAATAGTAATTAGTCTCTACCAAGGTGATGCAGTTGAATCAACCAGCAAATTTTATAAGTGGAAAATCGATTTGACATAAGCATATATGAATCCTTGGTCCTGAAAGTGTATTGAAATATAATCTAAAATGAATAAATCAAAGCACAAGCTGTGACAAGGTGCACTGGAAAACAAACTGTTCTCATAAACCTGTTTCTTTAGAGCTGATAAACTATGTGAAGCCCATTATCGATCAGTGCAAATACACATTTTAAGTTGCATTTACTAAATTTTGTGACTACTTCAAAAATGTTTTTAAAGTATAAGGTCTGTCTCATCAATTCAATAATCTTACTGCAACAGTGATCTAGATGCATTAGGTCATTGTCAAGGCCGGATTTAGCTGATGCGAAGCCCTAAGCTATTCCATTTGTGAGGCCCCCTCTCCCACTGTTACAGGGAAAAATGGAAAAGCGCTGTTCAGTTTGAGCTTAGCAGAAAATGACCATGTGGACGCTCTGAAAGTACGGTCAATAAAAAATTCTAAATCATTATTAGAGTGCCCCATGATCACTGTGCTTGTTGCTGCCTTCGACGCCAAAGCGTTCAATGACACGGAATTGTTGAAATCGTACTTGGCTGGCAGGAACAGGATTATCAATTTTTGCAGGCAAGCCAACCAGAAATGTTATGGTTAAATATTTGACACAACACATGGCCTACGGTTTCATAAGCTGAACATCTGATTTTTCTTATCTGTGCTAAAAAAAAACAAACACCTTGCACATATGTGTGGTGGCATAAAGATGTTAAAGCACAACTATTGGACCATGTTGCGACTTGCTTACCATGGATGTAAAAATCTGACACATATGAGCAAAACATGTCATGTAAAATGCACTCAAATGGTTGCAACTGATAGGTTCACGATTCGCATGTTTGTTACTTTTTCAAACCGCTAAGAATGGAACGCAAGTCACAACAAAACGGTTGCGCGAAAGCATGTGAGATTTCAACCAGAACCGTTGCCAGAAGGTCTTCACTATAGGGGGCTTTACTTTTCCACAACAGGACTTGAAATTCTGAAAATTTGATAAAATCTCCACTGATTACAGTGTTTCATATTTCAATTTGGAGGAGCTGCGTGAGCCCACTAATGCTGACAACTTTCCTTATGCTGACATTATAGAAATACATTCAAAAAGCTACAATCACCGAATCAATTAAGACTGAACAGAGCACAGGTAACAATTATGAAAAGTTTTTGTCCTGGCCTTCTTCATAACATAATTGTCTAGGAATTCATTAAAATTTGTTTGCCTAAGTATGTCACTTTTAATGCGCCGAATGCTTAGTGTGGGCAACCTTTCTCGGAAGATTGCGACCCTTTAATTCTTTTGAATCTTGAAAAGACCCTCTTCCTAAGCAGTTGCTGTAGTTACCATCAAGCTAATAAGGGTCCGCAGGGTTGGATAAACTAAGAGCCACTACTCTAAGGCATCAGACACAAACGCACTTTTGTCATTTTCTTGCTGTTATCATTTTGTCTCTTTGGGGTAGAGTTCTGTGGTTGCCAAAGTGACTTTTGCTTGTTGTTCAAGCTCATTAAGATCTTCTTTGATTTGCTTAACATGGGAGAAATACAAGCTTGCGCAAGTTCTCAATAGCAATCTGATTTCTGAATGACTTTGTTAAAGAAAATTTAAATGGAAAAAATCGCATCTAAAAATATCAAACAAGTTTGATGTAATAGCAATGCTAACAAAACTGCAGCATTGTTCAGAAGAAGCAACAATGTGTATATTGTAGGATAATGCTGCTAGCCCTGCACAACGTCTAGGGTATAGTACACATAGCTCTTTTCTGCAGTGTAACTTTTAAGCATTGATCAGGTGCATTTAAAACACAAATAGTCACTAGTTCTTTCACCTGATTCACACGTAACAATCGGTACGATTCAGCATATACAGGACGCAACCAATGTGTGTTGAGTATATCGACACAATAGTCGGCATGCGGCTTGACCAACAGTCATGTTGAGATTCATGGGAACTCGTTGGAAGACCCTGGTGTTATCAACACAGAATCTGAACAGGTGAAAAAACTAAATTTCACAAATAATTAAGGCATAAAATTTTGACGAATAATTGTCAAACTGGTCATATACCGGCAATTGACTCTATGCGTACCAGTTGCTGGAAGCCCCCTTGGATCTTGAGGCCCAAAGCTTAAGCCTATATAACCTATAGGTAAATTCGGCCCTGGTCATTGTATGCTTGCTTTGTTGGACTTGAGTCAGACTAAAGTATTTGGTCAAAAGGCCAAACTGATTAACTGTATGATTGTTCCATCACCATATCAGGTCAATTCTTGCCAATTGTAAATGATTCATTTCATTTCATTTCATTTGTTTTATTTGGGAAACAAACACACACGAAAAAAAACAAAAAAGTTTGGTTGTATGTATTTTTTTTTTTTAAAAAGATTCCTTGATGACATCAATGCAGTTTACTTCATCTTGCATTTGAATGTTCTGAAAATCCCAAGGTTTGATTTGAAGTGTTGTAGCTGGACAATATGAAGGTTACAAAAGTTGACTCGAAGGCAAAAACTGGACTGTGGGCTCTTCATTGTGGCATTCTAGTACAGATATCTGAATCCATTGTTATCCCAACCTACTAACTCTATTTAAATATTTGTTTAGTTATCAATATTGCTTGTTGATGATATGTGGCTAGAGTTGGTGGTATCATTGAAAACTTTTAATCACAGTACATTGTGAACATTGAATTGTTTTTCAAGTAACAACAGCTTTTGTCTGTTAGATTGACTGTATGCCATGGACTTGAATGCTCATTGTTTGTACTGATTTAATTTATCATAAATTCAACTGTTATATTTTGTTTTTTTGACTGCAAAATAATTCAAGATGTGCATTAAAAAAACAAAATTCTGAAAACTATTGGACTGACAAACAGACTTTTTAGTATTCTGGTAGTTCTTTCTATATTTTGAGCCTCATGCATAAGTGCTGCATGCAAACCTAACATTGTGTGTGTTTGGTTGTATGTATTTTTTAAATTATTTTTAATTGGTTGTGTTTTTAAGTGCACAAGCAATGGCATTCAGTATCATCAAATAGAAGGAAGTGGACCCTGCATTAAAATTCTTGAAATGTTCTTCTCTGGTTTTCCATCCATTGTGGGTTTACAGTATTTTCCTCATCTGACCAAGCTGGTTATTGTAGGCCAAACACTTGACTGCATGCAAAACCTTGAATATTGTCCAGAGTTGAAAGAGCTATGGATCTGTGAAACCAAGCTGAAGGTTGGTAAATCATATGCAACAAAGCATGATGTTTTTGTGGGATTTTTTATAGTAGGACTAATGAACAACAGATTACTTCTTACTACTTCTAGGAAATCTGTGGTTTGGAGAAAAATAAGAGATTGAATAAACTTTACCTTTACAACAACAGCTTGTCCAAAATTGAAAATATATCCCACCTTCACAATTTGGATGTATTGGACTTAAGTAAAAATTTTATTCGCTTAATTGAGGTACGTTCCTTGTTTTGAATTTTTGATATGCTGTAGCAATGTTTTTACACCTTGACAATGTTGCAGGGCATCAATGGATTAAAGTGGTTGAGAAATTTCAATCTTGCTGGAAACCTCATTGAATCTGTTGGCAAGTAAAATCGTTTTTAGTATTTTGAAAATTTTTTTTTTTCAATTTTGGCACCTGTCTTACAGGAACTTCATTTGATACACTTCTGCATCTTGAATTTTTGAATCTCAGTGGAAATTCACTCACTTCTTTGAAAGATGTCACAAATCTAGCAAGAGTGTCGAAACTGAAAGATCTCATTTTGAAGGTATATCAGTGTCAGCACAATGTTACTAGTATCTTAGAGCTGGGAATGTTTAATAGAGAAAGTTGTTGTTAACAGATGTGCATAATGTTGTAAACAATATAGTTAATAAACTTTTTCCTTAGGCGTAGAAGATTTAACATTGTTTTCAGAGTTTTCTACTGCTTTACAGGATCCCCTGTATCCAAATAATCCAATTTGTACCTTGTGCAACTACTCCACATATGTTTTGTACCATTTGCCACAGTTATCAAAACTTGACACATTTGACGTTTCAAGTGAACAAATGAGGGACTTGGCTGAGGTGAATTGATGCTATTTGTGTCACATTTGACCTGAACGGTGGTTCCAGTGTAGGTGCATCAGCAAATTAAAAAAATTATGTTTCGTTTCAAAAGGCAACAGTTGCGAAAAAGAAAATGTATTACAACATGAGAATAAAAACTGCCCAAAGAAACCTTACAAGTCTTCTGAATCGACTGAACAAGGAAAGGAGATTGCTGCTCCAATTACCTGAAGAAAGACTGCGATCAATATTCTTTGCCTACAAATCGGTTAGCAGTAGACTTTTAGTCAGGGGCGGACCCAGCCAGTAAGGTTAGCGGGGGGGCGATTTCAATAATATTTGGTAATCCAGTCTCATAACGGCTTCGCTAGTGAAAGAGAGATGAAGTATACTTCACAACACTGCTGTGACAAAACAGTGGACGACAAAACGGCTTTATATCGCAATTGTTGTTTTCTGAATTGTACAAAACTAAGGCGCATAAAGTTACTTTGTAGGTTTTAGGGAAGACAATCGCTCCCCTGGATCCGCCCCTGCATTAAGCATGTCGTGACTATAGCGTAATTATCACTTGATGCAAATTCCGCATTAATTTCTATTCATGACCAATATTATGAGACCAATAACAGTTGTTTTAATTTAGCAAACACACTGATTTGACTACTTATGAAACATCACAGGTATACACATTTAGTTGTTTCAACTTTTTCAACTGATTTAGACTAATTTCAGGGTGCTGATTTCATTTCTGATGTCAGTTTTTGTCTATCATGTCACAGTTTTGTGCAACAACATACCAGTGTTTTTATGAAATTGTATACCTAAGAGTAAAGGGGATGCTTTAAAATCAGTCCAATGCTCATTCAAATTTCATTCCTTTGTCACTATGTGGTTACAAATTAAGCACAAATGGACAGGCAAAATGTCACACTAGAGAAAGAAACACATTTATGTTACAGTGCATCAAGTGGTATAGGAAGCGGGGTTGCAAGCACACACCTAAAAGTTTTGATTTGTCAAAATCAGAACAAAATCGCTGAAAATTTGGGCAAAAATGGGGGCCAATATTGTTTGATTTCAAAATATGGCACCCAACATTTCCAGAAAAACACATGAGGACCTGTTTTTGGATGTCATACCAAAAAAGGTCTTCATGATCTTTGATCTTTGTGGAGAAATTTTGTAGGAAAAACCTGCAAAACTTTTCAGGCAAGTTTGGGAAAATTCGGGCAAATATCCTTTGCACCTCCAAAAATTTGCTTCTCCAAAACCTATATACATCTACAGATTTTCAAACCAAATCTGGATGGTGTTTAGACACAAAAGAAACAGAAAGCCATTTTGAGTAGTTAAATTATGATTTACAATTAAGAACTTAGAAATTTGCGTTTCATTGATTTTCTGTCATGTGATTTACTGCGGCAGTCTCGTTTTAGGCTCCAGCAATAGTCTGCAATCATGTGTGCGTCCCTCCATCCTTGATAACAATCCTCCTTAATTTTGAAGTCCTGGTGAAAACGCTCACTTTGCTTTTCATTGACATCACCCAAATTATCTGGAAATGCGTCTGAGGTTTCAAATAATGCAGCTTGATGCTCATATGCATCCCAACATGTGGTAACTTGCCAAAACTCATTGATCAAATCTTAGTAGTTAGATGATTTAGTGTTCCAAATAAATTGTGTACAACAGATGAAAAGCATGTGCAGAACCATCTTGACGGTATCATGTTCTTCTTTAAGCTTCACTGCATGTCCAATAGGTATGGATCCATATTTATTGCCATGTAAGTATGTATCCATACCTATTGGACATTCAGTTAAAACTTCGCTTTGAACCGTCTATGAAAAGCCTCCATTCCTCATCTTTTTGTTGTGTCAAACCCATTGCCTCTAAGATGGATTCTAGATCATGGAAATATAACAGGTCATAACTGAAAGGGAAAAACTGAAAAAGTTCTTGCTATCTATTTCGATAAAATGTGATATTGGTTCCAGGATGAAGCACGTGCTTTTTTTGTAATCTTGATGCCAGCAGCTCAGATGATTGTTTGGGTAGATGTAAATCACGAATTAAGTTAATTTCAGACTGGTCAAATAAATAGACAGGCAAACAATAACTTTTGCTAAAACTATCGACCGACGTGTCATCATAAGTTGAAGAATATCTGAGTGTATCATCTTTTCACGATCGGGAAGGCAGTTGAATACAGGCTTGGGTGCATCCACAACATGAGGAACAGGCCTTAAAGCTAAATTGAAGTTTGGATATTGAAGTAGCTGTTTATTTTTCTCATTGAAGTCTTTCACATTTACCATTCAGAAGTAACAATCTGCAACATGGTCGATTTGTTCCCTCCAGGTCATTGGAATGCTAAAAGGAAGGTGCTTATCTTTTCCATGGGACCATGATCTCAAGGTTTCCACACAGCCTGTACAGACTTTATGTGGAACCCATGCTTTATCTTGATCCCTAAGCTTGATTTTTAAATCAGCAAAATAGGTTCTTTACACAAAGTTGTTGATAGACTGTCTTTGTGCTGTTGGTGTTTCAACACAACCTTCAAGTTTCTCGTTTCCATATGTAACAGTTGGTGCTCAAAATCAAAGTTTCCAGAAGCAATGGTTAAACGAATTTACATGGTTAGCGTACAGTAATATTTA
>JGI24021J15306_10002136_pt1 | contig 20846 bp, 11 predicted proteins | sample Ectturendosymbi1_FD_15306 | JGI IMG/M metagenome (IMG submission 15306)
TCACACCAATGTTTTTTGGAAAACCTTGATGCCATGAGTGACTACCAGGGTGAATAATATTCAAGCTATGGAAGCAAGATACCAGGGGTTCTGAAAATAATCAATCATGGTATCGCCTGTTGGATGTTGCCTCGTGGTGATCCACCACGCTTTTTAAAAGAAAATCTTGTTCAAAACACTTACAGTAGTTTTATGAATTCCACTACCAAGGCCAGGAGTCTTCTGCTTGTTTGTTCAACTTGTTTTTTGATTATTCGTAATAAATTAACAAAGTTTACATAGACTGAACTATCAGGTCATTTTTCACTTGGAAACAAAAGCAAATATATTAACATAAAACTGTTTATATACCCAAAAAAAACTGTCGTTGTAACTCCACAATTTGACGTGCCACAAGAAAATGAATGCCAAATTTGGAATCAGCACCTAAAAGTTATCTAAAAAAGTTATGTCATATTCTGGTTTAGTACAAAAAGTGTTTTTCTGTTGACCTGTGTTATTGCTCAATGATAAGTGCAAACTTGAATCATTGCAAGAAGATGGGAGTAGAGCCAAGCAAGAGATACCTCAAACAGCCTGCTGCAAAGCTAGAGCCTGCAATTGCAGCACCTTCCACGTATTGTAATCTACACACTGCCTCTCACGGATAGTCTTAGCCTGGTTTTCAGCTAGCCTGGTTTTCAGCTTTTTTACGTTACTGGCAGCCTTGGCTCTTTGTACAACGTGTTTCTTCGATGGCTGGCAATTTTACTGTTGTTTCCAGCGTTTTGGATGTGACCAGTATTACATGTGCTTTGCAGGGCCTTTTACGTCAGATCCACCTCCCTACGTCACACTGTCGTGCGGTTTTGTATTGCTTGCATTACCCAAGGTTGTTTCATTTCCGATTGAAACTGGATTACGAACAACCTGAACCGTCTCGAAATAAACATGAATAGTTTTTTGAAGGTCTTTTTTCAGTTTTGACGAACTTAACCAGGCATGCGTTGTCACATCAGCTATTTAGAGCAAATCGTATCTCCATCAACAATCCACGTCGCATTGAAACCAGATTAAAATGTTGCGACTGTGCGTGTTTGACATCAAGCTTTATTGCGCACGCGCACGTCTCTCCAACACTTCTTCATCTTTTCAGTAATCCACTGCACCACTGCAAGGCCGCACTTATAAATCTCGGCATAGGTCTCTAACACTCGTCGTTCATGGTAGGGGCCACATTCCCCTCGAGAAATGGATTCCAAACATGATCGAATAAGCATTGCGTCACTGTGGATTTATTTTTAAATGAAAAAGACTGCAATAACTTCTATAAATGGAATATTTCTCATTCTGCCTTGTTTGAAGGTCCTAGATAACAATAAAATGTCCCAATATCTCTTCTGGAGCATCCTGTGACTTGCTAAATTTATCGTTTGTAACGAAACCATTTGTTTTTGTTAGAAAGTGGTACAGCCCTGATTTCTTAAACTAGCTTGCATTTTATGGTCAATTGGTTGTCTGTAGCCCGAATGTCTTTCTACTTATTCAAATTGCAAGGATTACGCTTTGATTGTCTTTGAACGCCTGTGGGAGCTTCAACAGCAGCTGGGCTGTTTTCACCATCCTGAAAAAGCAGACGTCTTCTGGCGCTAAACACTGAAGTTTGGTAAAATACCTTCCACAGAGAAAATTGTGCATAGGCTGCCATATTTAAAATGTAAGATAAACTTCATGACGTTGGTGGAGTTCTACATTGCATGCACAAAGTAATTCAACAAATTTCCATAAAATCTGACTATGCAAATCATTTGCTCTCTTCTAACTGGGTAGTGTTTATTCTTTATTTTTTAGAAAGACAAAGGTGCTTTTTGAATATGTCACTTTTTTCATTAAAGTAAACATTATTGCTTGGACGTTCCGTGAAAACTACTTCACCTTCAAAGAAATATGCTGATGTGAAAGAAATATGAAAAGAAAATCCACTTGGGAAAAAATGCATAGTATTTTTTAGAAATAAAGTAGGGTCAAAACATAAAGGCGATGTTGTGCTTTCACCATAGCTATTACATCATTAGTCAATGTTGACAGCACTTCATCGAGTATTTTAGCAGCGGACCAAAAAATCGTTGATGCATCAGAAAAAAATTTTCATAGAATTTTGATGCTAATGCGAAAAAGTCAACGAACTTTTCTGATGAAAAAGGCAGTTATTCTTTGAAATAATGAATTATATTTCATCGAAATAATTTGTTTTTCGTTTACGTATCTTATGATTTTTGTAAGAGCAAAAAAAAGTTTGTGCGCCATTTGCAGTTTTATTAGGACGCTACTTGCCAACCCCACCCGTTTCCGGCAAATTACAATTCCAGCAACTCAAAAGTCTCAAACCTGTTTTAGCAAAAGAGAAAAATATTAAACCTCACTTCCCCTGCGAAATCAGCGAAACGAAAGACGCTGAGGTGACCAAAACAAGTCGATGATTACGCGAAAGAAATCTTCTTGTATTTTTGCATGTCAGACAAGAACCTGCCACACGAAAGATAAAAATATGGGCGTTAGCAGGCCCGCAATGAGGCGCCCCCGGAAAGTTTTAAAAGAATGTTTAGTTGGTAGGTACAACAACTTTGTCGTCCCACGAAAATATCAGCCGGTCGCGGCCATGAACGCTAATGTATAAGAGGTTGCTAATACTTGGCAAGCAAGGGCAAGTTTGAAGGTTTGACCTTTCAGTCAAATGTTAGCATGACCGATTTTTTATTACTGCAGCCATTTGTCTTGCGTTTGCAAAATCAAACTGAAATGTAAAGAGGATCATGTTACCAGGCAACGGCCACAGAGTGAATTTTGTGACCACGCACGGCTTGTCTTGATATCTTTCCCTAAACTCCTCGAACTCAATCTGTTCTGCTTCTATCCGCTGAACCAACGAAAGCAAATGCCGCTCTGCACCCAGCGCCGTAGCTTTCATTGGCATGCAATGCATATACTTCACCTCGGTGCAGTTCTGCTTCAAGGTGCTGTACTTGCGTCCCCAGTGCCTCTCACGCTCATCCTAATAAAAGCGAAAAGCAGCAAAAGAATTTTGAAGTCGATCTGCTGTCTTACAACAGATTAGAATGTGATCTTCCGGAGATGAACCAGTAGCGTCCTTGGCTGTTGAAGCTTCGATCTGCTTTGAGCTCCCAACGCAAACATCATGAGTGTGCAAATGGCGTCGTTTTGTGTACAGTGGAAGAACTTCTCAAAATGGCCATGGTACGCACATGCTGTAGTGACCAGGTCCTCGTAATTTCGCTCGGTGCCGCGGTGAGCGCTGCGGTTTGTTAACTTTTGTCTTGCGTTGCTAGTTCTTTGTCAATGTAAAGTTCCCCTGAACCTTCAGACTTTAACGAGAGTTTGCTGTTCGATTATGACCTCTTGCTTGTAACACGCTTGCGCTACAGCAGTAACACGCATAACCACCCGAATAGCTACGGGGTTTCGAAAAAGCTTTAGGAATATTTGCAGAAAATGATAAATCTACATTCATTCCCAGAATCCTGCCTTTTCTTGAATGGGAACGCACGTGTTGTACCGGATATGCGGGGTAGGGTTTGACGCGCTCTACAGCAAACAACTTCAGAAACTTCACGCTCTGTCAATTTCCAAACGAATTAACAGTGTGAAACATTTAAGCAATGTGCATATCTATTTTCTGATTTGCAAAAGTGTGTCTTTCTGAACACACACAATCGCAAAAAGCATTGGTCGTGCAGCGAGAGAACTCGCGGTAAATAATAACTTAGTCGTAGGTGAACGGCCGGAATAGAAAAAAAAACTTGAAAATGTTTTAAAATGAGACGGCCATATTTTTCAGCCTCTTGTTCAACAATCATTTAACGCCCACTCTTCGTTTTACACGAAACAGTTTGTGTGTGAAAAATTAAGGGCCTCTGTAATTTTAAACGTTCATCTCATCATAAAATCGTTTGCCTCTCAGCCGATTGGAAAAAATAATGAGTTTGAGCGTTGATTTAAAAATGCACATATCAGCCGTTCATGCGAGGGTGAAACAGTTTTTTTTGTACACTAGCACCGAACATTACCTTCTATGACAACTCAAGCACAACATTCAATCAGCGCGTGACATAGTTTAGTAGAAATATTTTGCTTGGATTTTGTAAACAAACCAAGAATGTTAATAAAACGTACGTCTGTCCAACTCTCTCAAGTGAAAACGTTGCTTTTTCGTGGCTGCTGAACAAAAACAACAAAAAAGATATTGGTAAAACCTAGCCTTGTTGTCTCTACATCTGCACTACAGTATCGGCAGCAGGCATGAAGAAAACGTCACCCATTCTCACCATTCCCTCCCAAAAATTCTCATGAAAAAATAAGCTGGCAAAACCTGTCAAAGCGCTGGATGTCGTAGTGAATGCAGCCCAGCAAACGACACAATGTCATCACTTAAGTTTGCCTTTCAAACATTTGCCATTAAATCAAGCGCCAAAGTTACAGATTGACACTGTGCTGGCGGCAGTTTCCTGACGGCTGATTAGTGATGTCGCTATAACAGCTTGAGCTCTCACGGGCACTTCTGGATTTCATGGGCACTTTCTGGATTTAGGGCAAAAAAGCTCAAACCTTCGACACAGCATCGAAAAATCTAATGAAATTGTTCAAAGAACAAAGGATTGCAAATGAAAAGCACCATTTATTGCGAAAATCTTTTTTTCGAATTCCTCCTTGCCTTCTCTGACGTGCACCGAACTCCACGGAGCAAAACATTGAATGTATCGTTACTTTCCAAGGAAAATGCTTTGAAATAGTGCGGTTTGTTTGAGTTAAAACTAAAAAATCTTTCATAACATGCTATGAAATGTTGCCTCAGACTTATGCACATCCATTATCTTCCCGAAACGTCTCTGGCTAACCCTGGTGCAGGGGAGATAAATATCACCGTGCCCGGACCTACGAGTTTATCCTGCTACACTAACATTTCCAACTAAGAAACTCGATATGATACAGAGAGGCAATTTCAAATGGCAATGCTTTTTTCTGTAGCGTTTGGCTACTGTGAGTGATGGGTTGCAACTTGCTACTGGAGAAAATCGATCGACATTTCGATACGCACTTAAAAGTGGTAAAGATTTTTCTGCCATGTAATTCATTTTGCACACTTTCGTGATTTACATTTCAATAGTTCTCTTCAGCCAGCCGTTTATGCGTTTACATGCACGTATAAAGGGTCTCATTGAGGATAGTGGATGTAACCATAGAGCAAAGACGAGTTTAAATCTTTATAGTTTCAATCATTTTAGTGTTGCAACTTGCTTAAAAACGTAACAAACATGAAGCTGCCAACGTTTGCACCCAGCGCGTGCGCTTTCTGTCGCCGATGTTCGAATGACAGATCGCCGGTCGAAAGCCCTTCACTGCAGAGCACTTCAACTGGAACCAATATGTTTTACTCGAAACTGACCTTGCAATTGCCCGGCGCAATAACCGCGGCGGGCATCGATTGCCAGCATGTGAGAGTGCCATGGACGCGTTGCGGCACAACATACCGTAATAAAGCAATTGGTCGGCAATATGACAAAAATTTGGCCTTTTAATGAGTCTCGCATTATTGAAGCGACGCGTCTACCTGTCGCTTCGCTAGCAAAGCTGCCGGCAGTTGAATAGCTGTTCTTCGCAAACAGAGCTGCTGTACTTTGTAACAACACACGCTGTACAGGACGACTATAGTAAAAACACGAACTTTGACCTTGGTAAGATGAAACTATAAAACACTTCAGCTTCCGATAAAGCAACTTCATTAATCAGCGTTTACAAGACAAAGTGGCAGTCGCTACCGATTGCGCTTAATTAAAACCAAACAGTCTTATCCCGACACCAACCAAATTCGTTTGCACATTGACGGTATACATTGCTCAGGCAACAGAAGGCTTGTATGCATGGACGCCACCAACGGAGATGCCGTGGTGCAAAGTTGGGTCAATCACAGTTGAATGTAATTAGTTGCACACTTTCTTGAAATTGCAATTCAGACTATTTGCTCTTGTGTAATTTGCAAAAAAATGACCTTATTACAATTACATTTTGCCTCCAACAACTTCGCGGAGTTCGAGCAAATGCATAAACAAAACTACTGCAGATTTACACTTGCAGTGTGACTCGCTGCAACTCTGTTCGCAGGGTATATGCACATTGCACAGAGCTTGTCAGACGCACAGTGCGATGATAGAATGATCATGCACGGTAGCCAGATGAACCGTTTGAACAGCGAAGACCACCTGCGATGCTCTTACATGGCGCATTGGTTCGTCAATTATTGCATGAGTCAGTGTCCAGTGAGAATGCTTTGCGATAACGGGAAAATCACAGAAATCTTGCATGGAGCAAGATAGCTCTCGCAGCGTGGTGCCGCACTCACTAAAGAAACACAAACGTGGATAGCTTTAAAAGAGGCAACACCTGGCTGCAATATCCACATCGCTGCTGTGTAAAAGTAACTACTATATTGTAGGCAAAGTTAAGACAAAGCAAAGACGTATTTTAAAATCGGTGTGCTACGCGTCATGCGCAGAAAGTTCAGGTGATTAGTTTCAACAGAAGTGACGCAGTCGGATCAACCAACAATTTTTTTACACAGGAAATCGATTTCACGTGACTCTAGACAACCTCAGTACAGGAAATCTACAAGCAACTGCTTACAGGCGAAATCATGAATAAGTACAGTAAAGGAAGGAAAACTAAGCAAACTTGAGACAAGAACGAACAATCACAATACAAACTGTGGCAAGCAAAAACTGAAAAACAAGCCGTTCTCGTATAATTGGTTTCAATAAAACTGAAAAGTTGTATCTGACGCCTATTACAGAGCAACAAATCACAGTTAGCAACATCACAGGTATCAGCAAAGCGGGCTTGACTCAACGCAGCAACGTAAAGTGGTTAGTGGAAGTGGCAAGCGAGACCTGAAACGCGGTTTTGAGGTCACAAGGTTTGCAGACAACGCTTGATCTCGTCTTGGGGTGAAGCCAGCAGAACTATCTAAGATTGCTAAAAACCGTGAGGTGTTTCGAGTCTTCCTAGGGCTGCTGCCCGACCCTCCTCAAAGGAGAGCGGGTATGAAAATGTATAAATAAGGATTTTAAATTGCAAAGGTTGGAAAAAGAGGCACAAAAATTGGTAAATAACAAACGAGATGTCTGGCAAGAAAGGAGACTACAGAATTGGGCGAAGTGGAAAAGCAAAATATACAAATGAACACCGCATGTTGACAAAATAGGGAAACAAGAATTATTTCACACGAGTGAGGATCAATTTTTATTTGTACGTTTAGTTTGTTAAAACATTTATCTTCACATGTATCCAGAGAGTAAAAAGTGGGTTGTTCTTTTGTAAAAGTGTAGCAGTCATGAAGAGATGGTTTCTTCAGAATGCCATGAAACACTGATTACAGCCGCGACAAGGTCATGTGCTAACTGTCATCTTTATCGCCTGGTTTGTTCCAAGTACCTTGGTGCGCTGACCGTCTGTTGGAAGATTTGTTCTATATTTGACAAACAAACTGTTGATTGCATATTACACAAGCCACAACATAAATCACATGGTTTACACATGTTAGCTTTTGATTCTGCAGGTAAGTTTTGTCTTTTGTCTGGATATGTGCAAGTTGCAACGGCTGGGAGCATGGATTGGTTCAGTTTTCCATGAACCACAAAGTGCACATTTCTAGCAAGACATTGATGAATCTTCAGGTTTTTTTGTCTTATTTTAGAGCAAGGTGTTTGTAATTGGTTAGTTTTTGTCTAAGTGTGGTAGTTTTTTTTAGGTGATCATTGCTTTTATAGATAAGCTATTTTCTTTCCTTGACAGAGTAAGCAGTTGGGGAAATGATGTAGTCCAAACATGTAGATCATCTTTCTTGTCACATTTCAGGGAACCCAGTCTTTCTGCCAACTTTGATACCATCACGTCATTTGTTATGTCCAAGGAAAAGACATGGATTTTTTTGTATTAAGTCATGTTTGTCAATGAAACAGAGTAGTGATGATTACCAGGTATAATTGTGTTTTTTTGTAGTATGGAATTGCTCGCCATATTGGATGATAACGTTGTTAAAGCAAACTGTGTTCAGTTCAGCAATGATTTTGCAATCCTTGATGTTGAAGATGTAATACTTCTCCACGAACAGCCCAGCCGAAACCTTTAGTCATAAAGTCTCTGCACAAGACTGGGTAAAGTGCTTTCACATTTTCCGGTACGATGCATAACGCGGGCTTTTGGTTTTCAGTTCCTGGGATTTTTGTCTGGCGGTCTTTTCAGCGGAACAGATCTCCAACGTGTTGACGGCAATCTTGACAAAAATCGTCTGATCCGATTTTGCACACGTTTGCACAAATAATTTTTAGGCTAAATTCTAAAAATGAAGCAATGCATGACGTGTTGAGGTTCCAGCAAATTGTAACAAGTGTACCGGTATCTTTGGACATCAACGCAGAACCGCCGCCAGAAAGTATTCAATAGGGGGGCTTTACGTTTGTTCAGGGGGGGCTTGACATTCTAAAATTTGAGAAAAACTTCACCGATTTATATGCTTCATAATTCAATTTGGGGGGCTAAGTTCCCAAAAGCCCCCCTTTGGCGACGGGACTGCATCAACGTTCAACAAACACATCGGGGTTAACTTGCGTCTCTTGGAAAGTAAGTAAGTCTCAAGCCGGTGTATTGCATCGAAAAATTTTGCTGATGCATCGTTGACCTTGCGGTACGAGTCATCCTTTCATTGCATTTCACTTGGATGTAGCAGCAGTTGACCTCACTAACTGTACTCATCGCATGGAGTCGATCAGTTGAATGACAGATCTTCTCTATATTCTCTGATTTTATCAAGATGAGAGTTGCATCTAACTACCAGCACATCAATTCTTTCAAACTACTGTGTTTCTTTGATCATTATAGCGTTGTAATCCTCGTAATTAAGAATAGCAATTTCCCCGCCCTTATCGGGTCGGCAAATCACCATTTTCCTCTCTTCTGTTAGTTTACTTAAAATTTCTCTTTGTTCTTTCGGTAAATTGTTCTTAGTTCGGTAGGCGTCCATCACCAAACGTTTCAGGTCCATTAAGTTTGTAAAAACGATGGTCACGAATGCGCTGGTTTCGTCCTCAACTACATCCCTAATAGATCAAGAAATTTTGGGGATTTTCATTATTTTTGGCAGCACAAAGGCTACACCATTCCTTTCTCCAAGCACTGCACGCTATTTTGTTCATCTAACATGCTGTTGTGGCACTGAGCCCTTCCGTGTTCTCAACTGACTTACTCCAATTAGATGTGGGGGCAAGTCTTGATCGTTTTCACAGTAGAGCTTTGCCGTGATCATCCAGTTCAGCCGAAAATCTGTTCAAAATCGTTTTAGAGTTTCTGCCAACGCACCTCGCATTTGCGGAATCTAGGACGTCTTCTGTAGCGTTGAGTATCTATTGCATTTTCCGGCGTCTCTTTTCATCGCCGTGTTCAGTTAGGCCCTGTGGTTCAAAATAACAGGGCTGCTTATTACGTATCCACTTGAACTTTTTTATAAACCTTGATTTGGTCTTGTAATGTTCACCTAAAATGGCGCATCTTTCACTGTTATTCAAGCATTTTCGCGCTTATTTGTCTCCTTTAACAATCTCCTCCAGTTTAAACAAATCGCCTGGTAGATTTCTGCTTTGTCATTCGATCAACAACAAGTCAAAGTAATCCAGCCGGTTAGATGGAATAATATGTTTTCTCTCTTACACCTTGTAGGGAAGGTAAGCTTCATTCTGGCTTCAGCACATTTCACACATTTCAGGAAAGTCGAGCTAGCCGGGATTCGAACTCCAGATCGACGACAATTAAATGTTATGCTGCAAGTTTTCAAAGAACCAGCCGACACAGAAAGTTGTTGCACTTGGTCCATGCTTTGCAGGGATTTTTAACTGCTTTGGATTGAAGCAGGCGTTTCATTTTCATGAGGAGATAAATTTCAAGTTAGATAGGTCAGTGTTAGGTACGGTAAAGCAACTTCGGTTGTGTATATAATTATTCAATCATTAGTAATTCCAACAGAAGCACTTATGAAATTACAGCTTATTGCAGAAATTCTAGCATTTTGAAATGGATGATAAAAAAAACGGCTTGAAACCACATTTGGATCATTTTCTGTACTGTTGTCCACGCTTTTTAAAACACTAACCATTACTGAGGCTGGCTGCAACGAGTGTTCAAACAACTTCATTATTTCAAGTAAAGCAACTTGATTTACACATTTGACATGCAGTATCTGCATGCATTGTTTTCCTTGTTTTATTCCATTAGAAAAACTGTATAAATGTTATATATAGTTATTTCTGTAATTACAATTTTAAAGACTAATTGCAATAATGATATGTTTTTTTCAGTAGAGAGTAATTGTAGGGCAATTGAACATTTTGAAGGAATAATTGTAGTTGAACTGAAATACGATGGTTGATCCAACTCTGCTGCGGTTTCACCTCCATACTTTTCAGTTTGTGCCTGCCATTATGTGTTTACTGGTTTATTAGAAGACAGTTGCAGCCACAGCCGTAGAGCAGTGGTCTTCAACCTTTTTTGTACAATCGCACCCCTACAGGAATTTTGCTTGAAAATCGCCCCCAACCTATATTTTTTGCGTTGTCTGAAAATATCATTTTGTTTTGAATATAATTCAGCACTAATATAAACGGGCAATCTAATTAGCACAAAGCAAAACGAATAAGCAAAACGAATGCAAATGCATTTGTAGAATAAATGTAATTCATTTCCAAAAAACAGCTGGTTCCAATTAATGCGAACCTTGCGATGGTGTTTATCTGCAACTTTTTAAAAGTCGGTCGCAAGTTGGTCATTAAGGCTTCTGGCGTTTCCACAGGTCTTGTTCGTGTCAAGGCGATTGCGGTATTTATTACGCGTACGCAGTTCTTGGCAGAAACTTTGCTCAGGGAAAAAAATTGTGCGAAACGGTAGTAATAACAGCTTCACTTTTTCGCAAACTTCTGGAAAACGCTCACCGCACTAGATCCAAAATACTGACCATCCGTGTGAATGAAATATAACACGGACTTCATCGTCGCTTTGGTGGTCGATGAGGCGTCCCTTGGTGGTGGAATCGTATTCGCTTGGGCTAGTTAGTTGGCGAAAAGGTATTTCGCTCAATACTTTTCTAAGCACTGTAACTTCCGGCCTGATGTCCACAACAGAATGACTTCTTAGCAAACCTCAAACAAAAAGTGCCGAAAAGGGTTCGTTTGGACTCCTTAGTTTAGCCAAGACGGAGTATTCGGGCTCACTCGCCGGTCTAAGTTTATCCTTTCCTGGCCTTTTGTTCTGTTATACTCTGTCATAAGTCAGATGAACACAGCACAGTTATATCCACAGCAAAACACTCAAACTGACTAAAAAGCACAATAAGCACGTTTGACAACTTAAGGCTAACTGTAATTAGTTTTACTATTAATTGCTACGTAGATCGTCTCGCAACAGCCATATTTCCAGTATTTTTACAACAGAGCAAACTTTGATACATTGATTTACTCAAGGTACTAACCAAAGAGTATAAAACACATGATAACGGACTGTGATATTTTTTGCCTGCGAAACAATGGTTTGGCAATGCTCTACCGTAGGCCATGAACAGTTGTTTCAAGGCAATTTTGCCAATGATGACACGTACGTTCACAACGAAATTTAAGAAGTTTTCCTCTTGAAAATATAGAATTTGGCCAATTGGATATATTCCGATAGATATATCAATTTTGAACGCTTTCAACCAATATCAGTATAATAAAACTAATCAATGAATACGATACGAGAAACGTCCAAACCCCGTGTGCAGATGTATACAGGCTGGCAAATGTTATTGTTTGATGTTCTTGTTGTGACGTTGGGCATGCCACGACTGGGTTAACCAACCTGGCGAACTACTCAGTGCAACAGTTTCTCTACATTTTTATCTTATTTTTAACATCAGACTCAACAAAATACTTGCATATTTACAATCTTCGTGAAAACCGCAATGCTTAACACCCAACAAGTGGCAATCTCAGTGGTCTTGGATGGTTGGTGCAGTGAATTAAGCGTTACACACAGTGGCGTAACTGACGGGGGACAGAGGTGCGAACTGCCCCTCTGCCATGTTGAATCTAAAAACTGGGAACTCACTTAGCATATATGTCAGAATTTAGTATCATTGGTTTTCAGTAGGTTGTTGTTTTTTGCATTTTTCGGAGTGTTTTCCGGTGATTACGGGTTTTTGTATGCTACATCCGGATTCACTATCATTTCTCAACTTTTTCCTGAGTGTTAGCTAACGGTCCCCTTTTCAGATAAATTTCCCCCCTGGTTCAAACCTATAGTTACGCCACTGGTTACGATGAACGATCTTAATTTGATTGTTACGTCACCAGTCCGATATCATGTTTTTATAATCTCTGTTGCGAACCGGGGAGTCGAAAGTGCATCAAATGCTTTGATTCCAAATTAACTAATATCGTTTTTTTTAATCAATTCAAAATTTTAGTATGTTTTAACCTGCAGAAATCGCCCCCTGGAAACTGAAATCGTCCCCCAAATCTCATAAGTCACAAAATCTCCCCCACAAAGCATAAAATCTACCCCTGGGGGGTGATTTCGCCCACGTTGAAAAGCACTGCCGAAGAGGGAGGATCAAAAGTTTGCGAAGAATTGAGAAGTTGTTAAGGTTGGATGTCAGATATTTTTAAAAGATCGTACACTGAAAGCACCGTTGTTATATAGTCTTTCACCAAGGCTTTACATGAGTTTTAGATGTGGTCATTTATATTTACTCCTCGAACACATTCGGGCAAACACTACACAAAAGCAAAGAAATTCAATTTTCCCGGGAATACGTTTCTTCTCCAACGACCGCAAGTATGAAATTTGTTCCCATGGTATGCTGCTTGCCTCTTTTATTGCGAAGATGCCGTTCACGGGTCGACGTATCTAGTTGAATCAAAGGGTACGCAAGCAAGATTGACATTTGCAAAAAATAACTGTTGCTTGAATTTAATGTCGCGTTTGTCAGTCGTTGGTCGTTCTATCATTGTCGTTGTCAGGATATGTTTTTGTTGGCCGCACACACTCAAAAGTCTTAAAGGCTTTGCGTTGTTTGTTAGGTTATACGCTTGTATAGAAACCTCGCAACAGCTCGCAATCGATACGCATTATGAGAAAACAATGCAATGTTTTATCACAAAGAAGCACAAAAGCCAACAAGTTTCAAATAAACAGACTTCCAGACTGGTCTTGTATTTCTGTCGTACACTGGGTAAATGCCATTACAATTATTTAGTAAAATATTAACTCATCAGTGCATGCTCAACCGTTCCACAAACACACAGCTCAATTTATCATGAACTCTTATAAAAACAAAATGTTTACTTGGCAAAATTTAAGGCACTACTTTCAGATACCAACCGTCAACTATTCGTAACGACTTCGCAACAAACTAAATGTTGCTTGTGAAATGATTGTAATTTGTTGTTGCACTGTTTTTTTGGGCAAAATGATTGCAACTTGCTGTTGTAAAATGTTTTTGAAAATTTCGAAGGGGGCTGGCGGGGAGAATTGAAGTAGGTGAACTGCGAGCAGGAGGAACTGTTTGCTGTCTGTGGTTGGACAACGTAAGGTCGATTTTTAATAGAAAAGCTAAGGGGCAACAACGAAAATTGTATCTTGTTTGTAGAAGGCCCAAGCTGCGGTGAACAACTTCCCGTTTTTCTAAAGTTTTCAAAAACACTGTACTGTTTCGATTCCGGCGGATGTGTGCAAAAGGTAGAAAATTAACAACGCACAAATAACAAGACAGGAATTTTTACAAAAGCAGCTGTTCGTCTTGAGCGAAATACCCTTTATAGCATATGGTTCCCGAATAAGCCGTTGTTGGAAATGCGATTTCCAGAATAAAGATAGTCAGAAATTCGCCACAGGAAACAATCGTAAATGAGCGCAGCTTTCAAACCATTCATCCGACAGAACCTACTTTTGTTTTTAGAAAACTTCCATGAGCTCATTGTCAGGTATTGATTTTCCGTGAAAAGGACCAAATGTACGAGACTGGGGGCCAACAAACCAACTACCAATGAGATGTTTCTATTCCTGGTATACGCATTGCTTGCTGTCGCCTACCTTTTAGACGCAAACTTGCGATGATGCTTACATCCAGAAATGAAAGAAATGTGCAAAACGCGATGGTAGTTATTTATAAAGAACGCAAAGGGAGGTTTTCTTGCAAAACGGTTTATCCGGTTATAGCGATCATTGCTGTGATGATCAAGTAGCAGTAAATCACAAAAACGGCCGCCGCGATGTTGAATTCAGCTTTGCTCTTCCTCAAACAAGCAACATCTGCAAACAACGCGGGCAACGATTCGAGAGAACACACTTGCCGTGTCTTGACACTGACATGTTGTTTCCCGCTGCCGACCCTGCGCTTCGAGGAAAACCTAAATTAATGTCAAGAAAGAAGCACTTAGTCGCTCAGCTGACGCGGGGCAAGTCGCTGTTTTGAATTCAGTCGAAATCAGTAAATCGATTAATGCTGGAGGATACTTGAAGCAACGCGGAGTACTGAAAGCTCTCTCATGTTCCAATGTCTGTCCTATCTGAGTGACAAGTTCAACCGACTCGTCGATCACACTGTCCTGGTTGTTAGTGAGTTGCGCTAGCATCAAACAGAAGAGAAGCTGCAATTCACACTGCTTCCTGCGAATTTTGGCAGAAAAACAGAAATGTTCAAAGTCTTCCAATTATTCTTTTACGTAGGGCACGAAACCCAAAAAGGCCACTGATCCGACGTAAACATAACCTTTCCAACTTCTAAGAACTGTTGCAGGCTAAGTTCTTGAACATCAAGTGAATGCTGGCGCATAATGTTGGAGAAGACGCAGCATTTTTTTCCGGCCGCTGCATATGACTGGTACTGTACAAAGCGAAAACCAGCGGCACATTTCACAACCTGATTCTTCTCCTTCGCCAAATATGCTTCACCACAGTTACTATGTTGGGGTTCGGTTCCTAGCGACATAAGCTTACGTAATATGCTACTAGACACCAAAATTCCTTTACGCGTATGTCGCTAAGCCTACGGGTGAAGTAGGTTTAACGCTAATGACCCAGTAGCGTGCTGGCCAAGGTGCTTTTAGACCTTTCACCTTCCAAAAGCCTCAGAGCTAAATTTTAATTTAATTTAATTTATTTGTTTGTGAGCAGACACGAAGTCCATAGTATGAACACACACACTCTGCAGAACGCATGTTGATAAAAACAGACAAAACAGAACGTAGTACAAGCCATTTAAGCCGGTGGAATTTGATTAAAACAGCGAGGTTCTTTGCTTGGCGATTTCAAAACTCTATGCAGACATAGGTGTAGCCAGGGGGGGCCAAAGGGGTCATGGTCCCCCCCAAATTTTTAGAAAATATAGTCATTTAGTGCTTTGAGAGGCGTTTTATAAACAAAATAGGGTTAATCGCCTACAATCAAACATTTTGCCGCTCCCAAACAATTTTTTGGCCCCTCCCAGATTTTTGGGATGGCTGCGCCACTCCATGCAGATTGGAGTATACTGTATCGCTAGCCTGCTTCTGTTCTGAACAGCGGATTTGAATCCACTTGAAAGTTTCCATATCAGCTTCTACCCAATGAAAAACGTTAGGAAAAGGATCTAGGGCAGCAATCTGCAGCGTTCAAATTAAGTAATGTTCACATTCACACGTCAGAGAAGTGTCCACGTTTTGGGTATCATGTGATAAGTAAGATATAAAGAAGCTTCAAATCTGATTTTCCGAACCCGTGTAAGCTCAACCGCGATCACATCCGGGAAAGCATAGAAGAACTAAGAAGATAATTTTGAATTTTATCAACCTGCAAGTTTACAGGGAATCACAGACCATTGCCCTAATTTTCGCAGTCTTGAGAAGAGATGACATCTTGAATTCAATTTGCGTGTTTATGCATATTACCTGTTTCAACAAAACGAACCATAGTGTAGCGTTACTCCACACCTGTCCGCATTTTCAGCTTGTAATTTACCTTCACTTACCAAAGGTGAAGTAACAACGCTTCTACTACCCGGATCAGTGGAGATCTGCATCACATGATTCCTGCATGGCAGCCCGTTTGCCCCAGGTGAAAAAATTGTTATATTATTATAATCACTCCAACATTTTTTATTCTTGATCAAAATTCAAAAAATAATTTTTTACCTCGTACATGAAAAAGATATTTTTGAAAAAAATGGTTTCAATTGACATAACCTTCGAAACCGAAAAAAAAAGTTTTCCAAAAAAAAATTTTTTTGTAAAAAAGCTATTTTCTGATTTTCCGAGAAAAAAAAGTCATGGCAAATATTTTTCTTTACCGCGACCAACTTTACTGATGAATTGTTTTCTATTGAAATTGCGAATGCGAATAAACCGTGTTGTAAATTCATATCTGTCATTTTTGTTTTTTACGACAGTTTTTCATCTAACAAATTATTGTTATGCTTGTTTCTTCTATGGTAAGTTGCTTTGCATTCTCTCAAAGAAGAGTAATGTCTTTTATAATATTCTACTAAACTCACCAATCAAGTATTGGAAAATAGGAAAGAAACTTTCTGTTACTCATGTTAGAGTTATCCAGCGTTACCACTGATATATTTGCAGTTCAACTAAAACCTACGAACAACCATCATTCTGACGCAAACTAAAAACTCTAAAGAACTGTACATGATCTGCTACAAGCTTTATTGCAAACATTTTGATGACCTTTCGTAACGCTTGCGGTCTAGAATTCCACGTTTCCCGATGACATCTATCCAATGAATCTATCCTAATCTAAATGCAGGTGTGTAATGAAAATGCAACCTAGGAAAATTTACGATTCCTGACAGGCATTTTGTAATTTCCATTTACCGTAATAATAACCATGATTTAAAATCGACTTCAACAAAGATTAGTACAAAAGACAGTAGACTTCGTTGTGAGGATGTAAAGCAGCATCGTAGAAGAAACGAGGTTAACGATGATTTATTAGATAAAAAATTGTCGTGCAAAACAAACTTGCAACACCTGAATTTATAATTTGGTTTATTCGCTAAATTCGACAGGAAATATTTGTTGGCGGAGATGAAAAAACAAAAAAGTTCCTAATGAAATTTGTTTTTTGGAGAAAAAAAATTTTTCAAAGAGCTTGTCTTTAGAAATAACTTCTTCAAAAATAATAAATTGTTGTCTGAAAAAGTTTTTTATTTTAAAAAAATTAACGATATTTTGCGAAGAAGTTTTTTTGCCTTATTTTTAAATTTAACAAATTTTTTTGTGACGCAGGCCGGCCACTATACTTCTGTCACGTGACGTTCTTCATGTTTAGTTTTGCACTGGCACCTCACCCCCACCATCAAAATTATTCCAGAGCTTCCGACGCTCCTTAAACCCCAAACCGCAAGATGGAAATTGTTAAATAAATGGACTTGCTTTACGCTTTTTTGGACGCCCGACAAATCTCAGACAAAATCTGTTTTTAACTAAAAGTATTCTGTTTGCGCTGCAGCTTATTGTTGTGCAGATGCTCTTATCTCTGTACTTTTGACACGTAAAACACTTCGCGTGCGTGGTTTTAGTTTTCACCAGTGCAGACCAAATATATTCTAGTTTTTCAAAGAGACACACATATGTTTTTTACCACAAAACTATGCAATTTTGCGAAAAGGTGGCAAATCGGATGAAAATATTAGTTCTTTTTCTACTTTAAATTAACATATAGCAAGCATGTTAAAACCAGAAACGTTTATTAAAGTTTATAACAGGAGTTCTTGCTCATGTCGCGCAAAGTTTAATATGAAGCAAAAATTACTTCATGATCTCAAAATCACCAGGAAAGTTTCCATTGGAAAAAAATTCAAGTCTGACCCACAAAAATCTTCCCGGATGGCTCAGTCCATTTGCTGACCCCCATTTTTAACACCTCGTTTCATTATTTTACTCCTGCAATATAAAATTGACATTTCTCAACTTTCTTTCCTTGCCCAAAGTCGTATATGCGTATTATNAAGCTTTCCACGAGGAACATGGGCANGCCAAAGTGGCCAAATCTGTTTCAAAAAACGGACCAAAGTCATCGATCAAAAATACACACACNTTGTTGACCCCACTTGACGTGCCCTGAAGTGGTTTGCTAAAATGCCGAGAAAAAATCAAAGGCCATATAGGCCTATTGAAAAATTGCTTGAAGATATAGGCGATCCAAAGCTTTAGTTAAATTTAGCGTAGTCAAAAACTTTACTGCGACACAGGCCTTGCTTGGTTGTAATGAAACGAAACTAAATCCCCTAAACAAATTTCCTTAATCCTGAACTTCTTTTGAAATTCGGCCTCGCCGCACGCTTACTATAGTTCAACATTGACTTGACAGTCGACAAGCTTGCCACAAAAGCGCCTCATCAATCACAGCGAGACCTCGACTAAACAAACCTCGCCGGCAACNGTCGCAGATATCTTCGTATTTGCTTAGCACAAGGGCAGCAGAGATAGTTATCGAGAATACGATTGCCTTCCAAGTCTGACAGCGACTGTTGCCGACGCATGTTGGGATCTTTCTGACGGGAGCGCTTTCGCGTCGTATCACAAATAGCTTTTGTTGCAAGACAATCGGAGATGATGATAGCTTTGTGTGCTATCCAGTCAGCAAAAGAACAAAGGCAAGCTGCGAGCGCAAGAAAAGTTCAAATAACAAACCAATGGCTTGATTCTCAAGCCTGGTCCCAAACACCAGCGTGTCTCAAATTTCCGTCGCATTTAACTTTCTTCGGAGTCAGTCGCTGATGTTTCATGCTACAGTCGGAAATCTTTTGTCGTTGCAGCGATAGAAAATTCCAAGGCGGCCTAGGGCAAGATTCAATCAAAGTCAACAAACTGGAAAACTGTTTTCATCTATTCCAGGAAAGTCAACAAAGCAAAGTCACGAGTTTTCAGCAATCGATCCTGTTCAGTACCACTTTTTTCACTAAAGTGTTGGTACTTTTTGCAGTTTTTCATCAAATACCAAGAAAAAAAGCGATCAAGTTCTTTTTATACAAAACCACAATAATCAAAGACGGTTGCAATCTAGTTTTTATATCAGTGCTGAAGAACTACATATACTGTTGTATTTTCAAGCAGAATTTACTTTTGTACATCGCGGACAAGTTCGAGTAAAGTGCAAAAATGTAGATGATATGTAGTTTGTGGGATCGCTTGATGATTCATGATTTTTGCACGAATTACTCAATTTCCTGCTCTGTTGACGTTAATTACCTCAGCAGAAATATTCAAGTAAGTTCACGCTCTACATTTTTTGCCTCACAATGATACAGAGCGTCTGGTGCCATGAAAGTGCCACACAATATTTATTCTAGCTTTCAACAATTTTCTCTTTATTGTTTAAAACCGAAAAATATCTTGCACCCGGCAACCGCTGTGTCCGCTCGCTTTGCAGCGCGTTGTGCCTGCTGGGTAAAGTGCACTGGGCAGATCGCTGCGATACAAAATTCCAGTCAATGATCTCGGCAGCATCGGTGGACGAGTTGTTGATAACATCTGTTGAACAGGTTTAAAGTCGAATATCGTTGAAAAATCAATACATCAGATGTTTTGCGCCACATAAGCTTATATAAACACAAGAGGCCTTCTGCGAATGATTCGTGCGATTGTCTCGCCACTGTGTATGAGATCCACAACGATTTGGTCTCACTGCACATGAAATACAAAACAAATCGGGATCACGACTGTTTCAAAATTTATCGTACACCTCAGTTTGACCAATCATAAGAAGGTAACTTCTTTTTGCAAAAACAAAAAACAAGGGCTTTCCCCAAAATAAAAAGCAGGAAAAACTTAAAATCACTTGCGATTCCCTTCAGAAAATGGGCAAGTATTCGCAGAGAACCGTGGTCCAGCGATGGGGTTGTGGCAGTTAAGCAACCTATAACACACTTGCAGATAGTGAATATTCAGCCGTCTTTCCGAATTCGGTTCTACGATGCTTTGTTGATGTACCTGGTGTGGTTGTTACCAATACAACAAATGGCGAAAACAAAAGACGGTCAAACAATTGAAAGACTTGGTGAAACAGTCAATTCGCACACCCCACCTTGGTGTTATTTTGTTGCGAGATGAAGGAACGACGACAAAAATTTTCAGATATCTTCCAAAAGTAAGTATAGCTGGTACTCTGAGTTTTATAACACGCGGAGAAAAAGATGCTGGACTAGAGGTAAACAATGCATCGTTTGTCAAAGTTGTTTCACTTTCTATGTAGATGTAGTATTTTCAACTTGAAAGAAGGAAAGTGGACAATTACACACGAACTTGAAAGCATTTCTAATTGAGTGATTTTTTTCAATATTTAGAAGATTTTAATCAAATCGTAAAAATTTCTCTTCCGTCGACCTAGGCTTTTAGATGAGCTTGACGTCCTGGGCCAAACCCATTGTCCAGCATCATCGAACACACTAACATAAAAAGAGTAACTGTATCAATGTGGGCAGGGTAGACAGTTTGAAATCAGAAGCTGACAACGAATCAGGCGGCATTTGTTGTGAAAACCTTTATGGCCATTGACGGGAAGTTTGACAACATAATACATACTTCCGTAACGAATTTCTACTTGAAAACAATATCCACAGCTTAATGCAGTGCTCCGCATCCGTTTTTCGCATGCGGCACACTNACAACTTTTTCATAATTTTAAAGGGCACACTGCAACTAAGAATGCAACTAAAATTATATCCAGGTTCCTGTTACACATGAGTACACCTAGTATGGTTTCACGCCATGCCAACGTGCTGCATC
>JGI24021J15306_10002141_pt1 | contig 20825 bp, 15 predicted proteins | sample Ectturendosymbi1_FD_15306 | JGI IMG/M metagenome (IMG submission 15306)
GTTTTGTGAAGAAAAACAGAAAGTAGGTCTATTCGTGTACCGCCTTGAAGGCCTTCGCGTACCACTACTGGTACGCGTACCACAGTTTGAGAACCACTGGTTTACAGCATCCATTCCGTGATGTTATCGGTCCATTTTTTCTTCTGTCTGCCACCTTTTCTTTTTCCTTGCTCCGTCCCTTAGAGAATCATCTTGGAGAGCTCGTCTGATCTTGCAACGTGTCCGTACCATCGTAGCTTTCTTTTCTTCACTATGATCAGTAGGCCTTCGTAGTGACTCACGTGTTGGGTGATGGTGCTTTGCACTTCCTCGTTGGTGGTATGAGCACTGTAATGGGATGCCGAGCACTTTTCTAAGGCATCTCAATTCCATTGTTTGGATCCTTCTATGGAGCATATCAAAGCATACAGGAGTTTCACCTCAGTTTGGGAGTGTTGTTTTGGTCTCAACAGATGGGTTTACGTATTCCCGATTCTATTTGAATAAGACAGGGATAGTGTAGGTAATAACCTAAAATAATACTGTATTAAGCAATTTGCGACTTACTGCTGATTTTGTTGGTCTATTAAAATTGGATAATCGACCACATGAAGAAATCAAACATAATTAACGAGGATGCATGGATAAAATCCAATTCAAAAGAAGAAAATTTCAATGAACTGCGGCAAAGCATCAGAGAATTGAAAGAAAACCTGGAAAAGCTAACTAATGTCACACAAAACCCTGAAAACAAGCTAAATAGAATACAAAAATGATGGTTCAAGATGAAAATAAGTGAACCAGCTTGAAGAATAAAAAAGAACAGCTACGCAATGAGGTGATTCAGAAAACTAATCTGATTGTCTTTCAATTTGACAGACAAGAACAATACATAAGAAGAGAAAATATTCTTATTTATGGAGTAGAAGTAGATAAAGAAGACAACGATGATGGAGAAAAGGTTTTGTTCAAAATAGCAGATGAGCTCGAAATCGCTCTCCAAGATAATGACATGCAGAGAGTACATCGGCTAGGACAAAAAAGAAGAAAGGAGAATCCACGCCCAATCACTGCAAGATTTGTGTCATACAAAAAACGAAACGAGTTTCTTACTAAAAAAAAGGATCTCAAAAATATCGAAGGAAGACAGCCACGTCTTCGTTTGTGAGGATCTCACACCTCTACGGTACAATCTACTGAAGTACATGCAAAAATCCTGTTCTGATACGTTTACCCTTGTTACACCCGAAAAGTCAATATAAAAGCCAAGCTAAAGACAACTGAAAAATGAGTCATCGCGTCACTTCACCTGCTGATCTCTTCAAACACGAAATTGATGTTGATTATTATCAACAGATGGGCTTTGGCAAAATACTTAACATCTAACTCTACCGCAAAGATATAACTTCCCATGAATTCTGAAATAAAACATTCAATGCAAACGACTACTTACACTTGAACAACAAACTGCCAGAAGCAAAACGCGTATGTAAGTGTGTTAATTGCTGCTGGCCCAGCAATGCAAAAAATGTGCTTCCCACCTAAACCAAGATGAATGGCTGTAAACATTGCAGTGCAAAATTGTTTCCTGACTGTGAATGCTTAACAAGTAGCAACAACCACTCTGATAGCGATCTGTCACTACCGCTCTCACAGTATGCTACACATACCGACTTTGTGAGCCATGTTGATAAGTTGATTTCAAATGATCTCTCCTTGCTGCATTGTAACACAAGATCTTTGTATAAAAATATAGACAAGCTTAAAGATATTGTATCTCCATGTTCAACCACCAGCATAAGCGTAGCCAGGGGGGACAACGGGGCCATGCCCCCCAAAATTTTTAGAACATATAGTCATTTTGTGCTTTGAGAGGCGGTATCCGAAACAATATAGTGTTATTCGCCTAAAATCAAACATTTTGGCCCCCTAAAAATTTTTGGGCTGGCTACGCTACTGACCACCAGATATTATAGCGCTGTCGGATACCAGAATTAAGGAAACTTCAAATATAGCACCATTTCCAGGCTATAATTTCATTAACGAAAATTCCCAAACTCAAGCTGGAAGTGCAGGTGCCTACATAGAAAATAATTTGAAGTATCTTCAGCGACGTGACCTCCAGTTCAAAATGAGCGGGTGTGAAAACATATGGGTCGAGTTATTAGGAAATGGCCAGAAAATATTAATCGGAATGGTGTAGGCTACAGACAGGGCCGGATTTACCAATAGGCTATGTAGGCTAAGCCCATTGCCTCAAGATCCAAGAGGGCCTTCAGCAAGCTGTGTTACGCATAGTCAATTGCCCGTATGTGATCAGTTTGATAAATATTCGTATAAATTTTATGTCGTAATTATTCACGAAATTTAGTTTTATTCACCTAATCAGATTCCGTGTTGATAACGCCAGGGTCTTCCAACGACTTTCCATAAGGCTCAATATGACCATTGGTCAAGCCGCATGCCGACTATTGTGTCAAAGCACTTTGGCTGCTTCCCGTGTTTGCTGAATCGCACCAATTTTTACATGTGCATCAAGCGAAAGAACTTGTGGCTGTTCGTCAGTGCTCTCACTTTTAGGGATTTTCTCCCTAGATTGGAACTTTTGACCCTTTTAGGAATTTCGGGATTTTTAGGGATTTTCTGAAAAGCTTGAAAATGTGTAAAATGAATCATTTCAGTTCATTTTGGAAATAATGTTTGGTTCTACTTTTAACACTTACCATGGCGCTCCGATTTTATGCTGCACCACTACAGATTTAAGCATTTTTATGTAAAATAAGGATTTTTTGGTAGTGTTCTTGGAATTTTTGGAGTTGCATTTGCGAGAGCCTTGCTGTTCGTGTTTGAATTGCACCTGATCAAAGGCAAACAAATTTTAATGATATCCTACATGATATTGTTATGAGAAGACCAGGACAAAACCTTTTTAATTGTTTACTGGGTTCTGTTCAGCCTTACTTAAACTGATGATTGGAACTTTTTGTAAGTATTTCAATAATGACAGCATAACGGAAGTTTCTCAACCAGTCCCATTGTCATGGTGGGAGTGGGGGTAGATTGGTGGGTTCTGGGGGATTGGTGGGCTCAGCTTGTCCAAATGTAAATATAAACAGTATTAATCAATGAAAGATTTTATCAAATTTTCAGAATGCCAGGTCTCACTGCGCAAATGTGGAACCCACTATTGAAGACTTTCTAGATACGGTTCAGGTTTAAACCTCACATCCTTTCGTGAGTCGGTTTTATTAGCCTATGTTCGATACTAACAGTCTGAAAAAGTAAAAAACACGCGAATCGTGAACCTAGCAGTTGCAATCATTTGTGTGGTCTTGCTTGACGCGTTTTTCTTGTGTATGTGAGATTTTTGCAGCTTTGGTAAAAGAGTCGCAACGTGGTCCTCACGTTGTGCTTTAACGTCTTTAAGCCGTCACACATATGTGCAGCGTGTCAGGTTTTTTTTGAGCACAGATAGGAAAAAACAGATGTGAATCTTATGAAAAACGTAGGCCATGTGTTTAAACAAATATTTAACCATGACGTTTGCGACTCGTTTGCCTGCAAAAATTAATAATCCTGTTTTCGCAAGTCAAGTAGGCCTACCATTTCAACAATACCGTGTCATTGAACGCGTTTGCGTCGAAGGCATCAATAAGCGCGGTGGTCGTGGGGCCCTCTAGTAATACTTTATAATTTTTTATTATTGACCGTACTTTTAGACCGACAATATCGTCATTTTCGACTGGCGCAAATTGATTAATGCTTTTCCATTTTTCCTCGTAACAGTAGGAGAGTGGGACCTCACAGGTGGATTAGCCTAGGGCCTCGCATCAACTAAATCCGGCTCTGTACACAACACCCTCAATACAACATAAATGAGTTTTCTTAACCATTTTCTGAAACAATCACAAAAATCGAAAAAAAAATATTATGTGTATTATGTACTAGGCGATATTAACATAAATCTGCTTAATGCAACAAATGGTAGCAGAATACAACAGTATATAGATACTTTATGCAGTCTTGGATGCTACCCAATCATAAATAAACTAACCAGAGTGGTAAACGAAGCAAAGTCATGTATTAACCATGTACATACAAATAATTTATCCACCGGAATAAAACCCTGTGATATGCTACATGATATTAGTGATCACTATACAATTCATTTGGCTGTGAGTAAAGCTCAATTAAAAGATGTCAAACAAAGATTCTTTAGAGATACAAGTAATGTTGATATCATTACTTTTGACCGCGATCTAAGCGAAACTTTAGATTCGTTACCGATTCAATACTCAGAGTGGAATGTTAACGAAAAATTTGATTTTTGTAAGGTCCATGGAAATTCTTATGGATATACACATGCCTGTGAGGAAATACACAAGAAGGGAATATAAACTTAAACTAAAGCCATGGATAACACAAGCGATCATTTCATCTAGCAAACATAGAGACTACTTGTTTCGCACTTACAAAAGATCAAAACTATACTTACTGATTTAAAAAGTTACAAAAAATTCCGAAACCATCTTACATATGTCAAGGAATTAGTTAAGCGCAAATACTACGAAGAGCAATTTCCCCAAAGCAGCAGAAACTCAAAAAGAACTTGGATGTTATTAATTATATTTTTGGCAAAAACAAACCATCCAGTTTTCCCTAAAGGTTAAAAGATGATGGACGAGTTTACGCATCTACAAAATTAATTGCAGATGCATTAAATCATGGTTTTGTTACTTCGGCTTGGGCAAATTTCACTCCTACTGGCCCATCTAATACTACTGATGCAAACATAAAAATTATCTTCTACCACGCCAAGTGAATTCTATTTTTTTATCACCAACCACCCTGAGTAAATACTTACACCCATTAACGGATTAGACTCTAAAAAGTCATGTGGACACGATGATATTCCGGTGTGCGCTTTGAAATTGTCAAAATATTTACTGGCACCTCTTCTATCAAATGTTATAAACGAAAGCATATGCGACGGCGTCTTTCCGGACAATCTAAAAATCGCTAAAGTAGTACCAATTTTTAAGACGGAAGTCAGCGAAATTCTCAATAATTACAGACCGATATCAGTTCTAACATACTTTTCGAAGACATTTGAATAGGTACTGCACGTAAGACTGAACAGTTATTTTACCAAATACAACTTGTTGAGTCAGAAACAATACGGTTTTCCCAATAACCATTCCATATCCCTGGCTATTACACACTTTACGGCAACCTTCTTAAAAATCTCGATATGTTTTTTTAAATATTTACAAACGGCTTATCAAATTCAAATTTTATGAAAACTAAACTTTTCGCTGATGATACAGTTTTAGTCCAAAGCGACAACAATCCGGGAAAATTACAAAACTCGGGAATGACAAAAGTAATGGATTGGCCAATTGCAGCAAACGAACTCTCACTAAATATTTCCAAAACAAAATATATGTTGATCGCAAAGAGACATGTAAGAACAGAATCCTTCGTATTGTAAACAGTAATCGTATTGAAAGAGCTTTGACTTACAAGTACCTTGGGATAATTGTAAATGAAAAACTGACATGGAAAGAGCATTGTAAACAGTTGTGTTGTACTATATCCAAATATGTTGGTATAATGTATAAACTTAAATATTATGTTAATAACCAAGCACTACGTATGTTGTATTACAACTTAAAAACTCACGAGCACGGTATGGGATTATTGCCTGGGGAAGAGCATCTTCATGTCATCTACAGCCAATATCGGTATAAACTTTTGACTAACAAAGTTGCTACCATTTATAATACGCAAAAAATTCTCCAACTAAAAGATATATTGGTATATGCAATGTTGAAGTGAGCAAATTTATGTACAAAAGTACTAACTCTCAGCTACCTGCTACGTTTAACAATTATTTTAAACTCATTACAGATGTTCATCCGTATAATAATGAGGCAAATCAAAACTCGGCCATTTGCTTTAGAAAAAGCACGTTCAAACTCATATGCTAATATGACTAAATAAAGCGCAATAGAAATCTGATCAAGAATTCCTTCAGAATTAAAAAATAAAATGTGTTTGGCACTTTTACGGCAGAGTATAAGAAATACGTATTACTCGGCTACTAGAGGCATAATTTGTGTTCTTATTTATTAGTGTAAATAAAGCAAGTGGATTGATTCAATTACTTAACGCTGTCACAGTGGAAACTGTCAAATCATGGAATATCTCCGTTATATATTACATCGTTTGGTTTTTGTTGCGTTTACAAAAATGTCACATCAAACCAGTGTATGAAGTAGTGGGATGCCTTTAGTCTATAGGTGCAAAGCAAACTGTACACCTATTGAACTGCGAATTTCCGTTCTCATGCACACATTGAAAGCGAATTATTTTCCGCAACGCATGATTGCACGACTAGTTCTCAACCTGCTTAAATCCCGTGACATCATTACCGTGCTGCGCCAGTTTATAATTTTGACGCATTTCCTCTCTAGCATTCACAAATATTTTTAAATGTGTGAAAACAGTAAATGTCTAATGTGACAACTTCAAACCATTTTCTTGTGGCCGCTTGAGCTTGCCTGCAACTAATTCTACTTCAATAAACCATATAATCTCATTGCACATATTACATTCCATACCCAGAGCAAAAGACTTTTATACACTGTTCCCCTTACATTATTAGCAGCTTCGCCCTTGGGAGGTATGCAGCCTGAATGACCCCTAGTACTTCGCAGCCTCCCACTCCCTCATGCATTTTATAAATTGATGTACTTGGAAGTACTCGCAGTAGTACATTATAAATAATCATGATGGCGTCATTCGTGCGTGTATCTTATAAGCTTGTGTTTCATCAAAGTGAATGTATTAGCGCCATCAAGTGTATACTATCTACTACGGCCACGTATATATTCTCGTATTCTTTCATGTATTTGTGTATTTCTTGTTACGGCGATGCATGTTTAACCCTTTAAGGACCGCTTCAGACTTTCGCGCCTCAGCCTACCGCGAATGGAGAAGATTTGGCTTTATTTTGAAGCCATGGCTTATTGGCTACTTTCTTTGCTTGAATAACATCCTTCACCTCCTGGTTCTACCATGCGTTTCGTTTTCACCATTATTAACCACACCGAGTCGTTTACGTCCGCATACCGGTGTCAAGCGAAATTTCTGACTTCATGCCATGTGCGCATGCATAGAGTAATATTATACACATAAAATACGCTGAAAAAACTGATGATTAGGGCTTAGCGATTCGTGTTTAGGTAAGTGTGTCGGGTTAGGTTTGGGTTAGGGTGAGAAAAAGAAAAACAGTTGAGGTCTAAGACTAAGTCCAAAAATTTTCAGTTGTTAATGTTATTCCCGTACCATAGCTTGTTGTGGGTACCTGACATCTAACCAAAAAGATTTAATTAACACGACACACATCAAAAAAATAATTGCCAAGCATAATTTATTTATTCTGAGAAGCAAAATAACTGACCAACGATAACCAGTCAGAAATTTCGCTTGACACCAGGCAGAAGATAAAACTATAACTGCTTTGAATAGTTGCCACTCCACCTCTGCGTCCGCTGGATTCCGGGATCTCTCGGAACAAGGACAATGCACTGTCTGCAAAAGTTTTTCTTACGTCTTTGTCCACCAGGGCCTTCCACACAGGACATCCTAGACCTGCGCATTTATGTAGACCCGGTTGGTTTTTAAAGATGTAAGATGCAGACTAACCCAAAGAAACTCTGCAACAGGTGTACTTGTTCAATAGCTTTGTTAGAAGAAAGTGTTCATTACGCACAGTAGGCCTACAGAGTTGGAGCAAGAGCTTTCTACGTTATCATTTACGTCAAAATCAAGATGTTTACCAATCACACCCTTCCATACACCCGCATCCTTCCCAGCATGTGCATTGAAGTCTCCCTAAAGGATTGTGGATCCGTTATTTTCAAATCTTCACAGGGCATCACTAGTTTCTTCCACGAATTCCGGGTAGGCTACCATTCCCTTGAGTTCGGGGCGCATAAGCATGCCTATATTAAAACAGGGAGCGGTCTAACAGCCTCAGCTTCAACGTGCACATCCTTCCTTGTGGGATGCATTCACCTACACAGTTCCTCAGGTGCAGAATGACAAGTATCCTCACTACAAGTGTAGAAGCAAGCAATTTTTTAGAGTTTCGAAGGATACGTTGCCGGAATTTCCTCAAATTTGCCTGAAAAATTTTATGCGACAAACTTTCTCCTAAAAATTTTCTGTAGCTGTTGATACATCATATTTTCCTCCACCATGTTCCCATAGACGTGAAAATTGAACGTTTGGTACTTGAAATTTGTTTCTTAAAAATCCAACTGAGAAAAGTACGCTAAGCAGTGCAAGAACATTGTCAGAAGTCAGCTGGCTCAGCACTCTGAGCATTTGACTCACAGCATAGGTCGCCATGGATCCGGAGTGCCAGAGTCGACTCTGGCAGGAGTCTTCTGCGTCTGCGTTCTTTTCGGATTTTTTTGGATTCTGCGTTTTTTTCGGATTTTTTCGGATTCTGCGTTTTTTTCGGAACCGGGGCCGGAGTCAACAAATTGTGAAAAACCGGATCTGGAGTCACTTTTTATTTTCGGCAATAGCAGGAGTCTGCGTGTTCTTTGTAAATGTCATTTCTGAAGTACAAACACTGCTGAATTTCGGTTGTATCGATGGTTACCGGAGTTTGAACAGAAGTTGGATTCCCACATTTGAAAAAATTTCGGTCCCGGATTAAAAAATTTTGTAACCGTAGCGGAGCTGGAGCCTGAAAATGTGACTCCAGCGACCTCAGCCTTCCAGTTCTGAGGTTTGGAGCTCCATTAACAATCCAGCTGTTGCTGTCAGCAAAGAACCTCACACCTAGCTGATGTAGGCCTTTTCAGTAGCTACATCCTTCTCTAAAGACAGGGTATTTGGCTTTTTTGAAGCCAGATTTTGAAATTCTGGCTTTTTTGGAAATCAGGATTTTTTCTGACTTTTTTTCAGTCGGAAAGGCTTGGCTCTGGCAAAACATTGTCTTTAGCTGCATATTCATTGCAAATCTCTTCTGACGAGGTCTATGACCATGCAGGGTGCACAGAATATTGCAAACATTTTGCTGTTGCCCAAAAATGATCGATGTTATTGATAAGAAACAAATGTACGATAGTGCAATTACAGGAAAAGAAAATGCTTCTAAAGATTGGAATTGTATTATATCGATGTTTCTGACTAGTTTTAATGTCTATTTTGTGTTTGGTTATTCATGTTTTACGTGTAGGGCTATATGCCTCAAAACTGCTATCTGTTTTTTTGAGGGACAAGGTCTGGCTTTATTTGATGAAGACAGGTTGGCAAACCTGTCTAAAGACGTCAATATATATGATATATGTGGCATGTATCATAATATTTAAATTATGAGTGTGCCATGAGTCTCACAACATTGTCTGTTCAACTGCACATATATACAACATGCAACAACTTTATAGCAAAATGTGTTTATCCAACCACTATAGTTAAAATTAAAGACAAAAGCTTTTCGGTACTTGCCTGCCATGGACTTTACTAATATGAAGTAGGTGCCCTACAGTATGGTCAGAAAACTGTGGGCCGCGGCCCAATTGTGGGCCTTTTAGCACTTTTTGTTGGTCCGCATAACACTTTCTGTTGTAAGCCGCGTGGTACGAAAGAGCTACAATCCTGTGCCGGTCGCGTGGGCTAAAACATAGGTCACTGTAACAACCAGACCAGTGACTAATTTTTCGCCCCCCTGGAAAAATGTGTTGGACATAGTTTAAACTGTTGGACGTGGTTTAAAAAATTTGGGCCTCTCTCAGAAAATTCCTGACCCCCTGGGATCCCAAGCTGGTTACGGGCCTAGTAACAACTATGGAATAAGTATTGTTGTGGGAAGATTGCCGTTTTACGCGTGGCTTTCAAGTCTCCTAGAGTGAAAGCGCTCTGTACTATCCCCATTCTCCTCCCAATATGGGTAACGGGCGCACTATGGGGCCTCTATTTGTGGATGACTGATGGGGAGACTGGCGCGAATTTTTCTAACGGCTCCTGTCTATACCCCAACGGGATCCCTGATCACGCGCGCAACGACCGATGCGCGATGCTTTTTATTGTTTTTGCGTATTTCATGATATAGTATTTTGATGGTGGTAGAAAAGCGCTAATTGGGGCAAACCGGTCGCGCCATTTACACAGCAACGTTTGCGATATCGGGGGGCGTGTTTTTAAGGTGTTTTGAGAGCCCGAAACAGTCTCTCAAATTTTTCCAACGGTCTCTCAAAATACAGTAGAAACGCGCTTTTCTAACAACCATCAAAATACACTATAACCTTTCTTTGCGACCATTTCGTCATTCAGATAAAATAGTTTCGACTCTCAAAATAACTTTGCAGTCAGCAAGGTCAAAACTTTTAAAGAGCCCTGTCAGGAGGTTCCTCGAGGAGTTGCTGCGGGCACATTTGTGTAGGAGAGGCCTTGCATTGAGTCTACTGCAGGCACAGTTATACGATAATCACTACACGTGAAAAGGGGAGGATTATTGCCCTATCACAGTGGTTCTTAACCTGTGGTAAATTTACACCTAGGGGTAAATTTCGTCTTCCAAAAGGGTAGATTTACTGCACCACAAATTGCAGTAAATGTATATTTTTATCAATCATTCTATAAACTGTAAGAGTTGGTTCATTTCGTTTTTCTGATAAATGAGCACGATCGAGTGTATTGGGTGCAAATCTGGTTATCTTGTTTGATAAAAGGGTAAGAAATTCAAAAAAGGTTAAGAACCACTGCCTATCACTTTTCTTTATGGGACATGGTGGATGATGTTTTTGTGCTTTTCTCCCACAAACTTCTTGCCATTGCGGTCAAACAAAATCCTGATTGAAATTTGCTGGAGCCAAGTGTCGATAGCCTGACAAGCCTATTAGTACACCCAGGGGCGCGAGAGCAGCGGTAGGGCAGGGTAATAGTAAAAGATATGAAGGCAATGGAAACTTATAAAAAACAAAACATCATTACCAGTTACGCTTGTTTCTATTCAGCAACAATGTTGACCTCAAAAATAATAACAAAAATTATAGAAAACCATTCCTAATTTTGTAGGTGCGCGAATAGCTGCAACAAATTTGTATCAAGTCCATCTAGACAAACCATGAAATTACCTGTGATACATGTTATGAAAAGGCACCTCCGCCCCCGTTGCCTCCCTTTTGAAAGGGCAGGGGTGCAATGCCCCCGTCTCTGGCGTCGCTGAGTACACCAGCGTTCATTTCACATTAGATATATACAAAATGTTTCGCTACTAAAAAGGGTAACATGTTACATGCACGTAAAATTGATTATTTTATCAAAAATGCAAAAATTCCACAAGATACCAGGTTTTCATGTTACTGTTCAATTAAATACAATCTGCGGAAAAAAAACTGTGCTGACTGAACCATTCAAATTTCATGGATTGTTGTAAAATATTTTTGATGAATGACAAAAAAATGGACGTAATACCAGTGGCACAAATCAAGCATGTAATACCAGTGGCACAAAGTTTTTTAGGCCAGCTCCAAAAATGACGGTGAACTTTACGAAAATCAGCTTATATCACTTTTAACCAGAGTGTAAACAACTCAATTTATTTGATATCACGTTTGGGGATCTATACTGAATTTAATTGCAAAGCATACAGAATTTGCCGCAATCAATACGCACGTTTCCTTTGTTACTAGTCATTCGGCAATGTAGGACTTCAAAAGATAAATACAGTAATTGAAAGCCTGTTACCTATTTCAAAGACCACAACAGTTAAACAAAGTTTCACACGTATCTTCAAGCAGTTTGACCTCTGTTATAGGCTTTCTTTTTCTCATGTATAGGTCGTACTTTACTGAAACAAAAACCTACTGTTTCCATTGCAGTTGTTCTGCAGTCATTCAGCCTAGATAGTTATAAAAGCCATTAGCCTAAGTGGTTCTGGTTCTAAAATATTATTCATGCTTTAGCTATCGCAACATGTAATGTTCACAGGCATTGTACGTTCTCTCTTAAACAAGTCTAAGGCTTCACGGAGTCTGTCCAATTAGAACTTCCCATTCGCAGCAGCTGCTTTTGAGAGCTCACAAAATACGTCCATTCAGTAAGGCGTCCATCCCATTTCAATCTGAAGTTAAGGTTGATGAGTAAAATCAAGTTTATGATTTATTGATTAATTCACTATCTCTGAAAACATAGTTTGCCACTGGAAAAGTATTTTCGCCTTTTTGCCCCATGCAAGCTTTAAAACTTCTTTCGCGTTCATATCGTGGTAGAAATTCTCATTCTTTTATTACTTTCGTGCGGTTGTAGACATTCAAATTAATTATTAGTTTTTGTGCACGCAAGATAACGGTGATCAAAGTGCAGATGCGCAAGCGTGAAGTTGTTTAAAACTGCGTTAAATTTCGTAAGAAAAAGTCCAGTGATGCGCCTAGCAGCCTTGCTTCTTTGCTCCAATAATTATCGCTTTTGAACTCAAATCTTTCGTTTGGGCCCCTAGCAATGTCAAATAATAGGGTGCAGGCCGATAGAAGATGGATAGGTGGCAACAATCGGCGCCACGCTGTGAACTGCCGCAGACCGTAAAGAATTTGTGTATGTATGTAATTGGGAACAGGTCACGGCAACGAGAGCAGATTTTTGGTTGAACCTACTTTAAGTTATCTCTGCCACACGCAGTTCGTTATGATGGATCTGGTAACATGTAATAGCGGAAGAGCCCCGGTATTTGCCTAATAATAACGTGGACCTGTTTCGTGTGCAATTCAGTAGAACTTTCAGACTTTTCCCTAAAAATAAACACAAAGATAAGATTTTCAATCCGGAACAGCGCCGAAGACATTCGATTAATCAGACGCTGTTGTCAAAGTAGTTTATCACCTCCATTGTTACAGTAGGCTGTATTCCCTGCAACTGCCGCCCCCATATCTGTCGTGACTTTCTTCAGTTGCGCTGCAAAACACTTTTCCTTACTCTGAAAATTACAAGCACTATTCGGGTAATTTAAAAAAATTGTGCAGCACAAGCCGCCATCGTTCCCAGACCTCCACCTCGTAAGCTTATGTGCGCAATTGCATGGTTTTTCAGTGTCCTTATTCATGCTGAGAAACTCTACTTGGCTGAAACGTCGGCAAATAAACAAAGTAGAAGTAATCACAGAAAAAAGATTTCAGTAATTTGATATTAAACCTTGTGGCAACTTTTGTGAAACAGCATGAATAGCAGCAAACTCCCTCGTTCTGTACTGGCACAGCTGTGACAAACTGACAAAGCCTCTAAAATTAGGATTGCTATCTGTTACAAGATCTGTGCCAGCATGCAGATTATAACATTGTCCTACTTCACCGCCACATCGTTTGTTTGAAAACAGGTCAACCGTAAAGCCCTCCAGGCTCGTTATAGTCTGATAATACCAGGGCTGCAAGCTGACTGGCAATGGCACAGAGACGACTTCATTTTCCATTGAACTGAGGACAACAAACTTTATTGGGACAATCACATCGGACAAGCAAATGTCGTAGCAATCTCTTCGCTTACCAGCGCCAAGAATAGCTGAATGTTGGTCTTCGTTCATTCAGTTTGTTTTAGGATAAATGCTGCCACAAAATTTGGATCTCCTATGGAACTTGTTTTGCATTCGTTTTATGAGAAAGCTGTTTCGTAAAACGCAACGTGTCCTCACAACCGATATAAATACTTGGCTTAACGTGTTTAAAGTTACTGTCATTTTGTCAAATGCGTATCTAACTTTTAACTTTTCTGCTTTTTGGCAAATAGAAGTACGGATGTTCCATCTCAAAATTCAACAAAAATGTTCACTGAGAGCATTGACGTGACTAAACGACGCAAAGTATTTTACAGCTTTTTTCATTTACTTCTGACTTTCACGTCACTGAAGTACGAGTGGATCTAAATGCGTTTTTTTCATCAAATGAAATTTCTGTAACAGAAGTTTATTCATTGCACAATTGAAACAGGGTACGTACTGGCAAAAAACAGGCTGGCAATACTTATTAATTTTCTGCTGCACAAACAGCTATGCGAATCCCTCAAGGTAGTTTTTACACTTGTTTTAAATTCTTTAATGCGTATAGCAGGGGTAGCCAAGCAGTCAGAGACCAAGAGCCACATTTCTTACTGTGTGACAGCAAAGAGCAACTATATCATGCACATGGGCACACATGAACATCACCCCATCTCTTCCTCACCCACACACATACTTTTGATCAGCTAGACTTATTGTAAATATCACACACCAACACGACAATGACAAAATTTTACAAGCCATTTATTGCTATGCATGTTATTTTGTGGGACTTCTAGCAATTGCGTAACAGCAGCGTGAAACCGGCCAAAGAGCCGCATGCGACTCGCGAGCCGCGGGTTGGCCACCCTGCCTTGTAGCGTTCCTCGCGCAAAGATCATGATGAGGCCAACAGAGCCGTTGGCTATAGTGATCAAAAAATTTTTTGATGTTGCTGCCAACTAAAATTTGACTTTAAATTGAAAAACTGTGAGCAAAGCTATGAGACAGGTTGCATGGGCTGCGCCTTAATACATTCATAAACCACTACCCTTGCAAATAAACGGTTTCGTTTCCACGGTAACGTGAAGCTGCATTAACTTCTTTAAATACTTTTTTACGAAAATCACAATCCTTGAACCTATTCTGGAAAAGACATGAAGAAAAGCAGCAAATAGATTAATTGCAGATAATCGTTTTGTACGACTTATGATCATTTTCTTTGCCTAGGGACCATTTGTACTTGACTCAGAAAATCGCGTTTGTTCCCAAACGGCAAAAATTGCCTCTGTGCCTTCTTCACAGTGCACCGTTGCTCTTCATTTTTTCAGTAGCAAGAAATCTTGAATTCGCCAATTGTAACCGTAATCAAAAACATCTTTAAAATATCACCACTAACAGCAATCAGGCTAAAATATTGGCATGTCTTTGACCCAAATGTTTTATTTGTGGAAGCGTACAGTTAACAGCCATGAGAATCGCCTGGCCGATGCTTCTTGATACCACAGAGAGTAGAACGTTTGCAGGAAGAATCACAGAACGATGTGTCTTCACTTTTGCTGATGTAGCGGTGGTACTTTTGAAACACTTCATCGTCCTCTTCAAACCTATTGTCAGAATAGCGATTGTTCAAAAAACTGCCATTACCCAGCATTACAAGAGCCTGAATGGAAAGCTCCCCTTGGTGTTTGGCATGATGATCTGTTGCTTCTTTTGTTCATAAAATATTCAAACATGTAGATCAGCTATATGCCATGAATCTGCGTTCGGACCGTTGCGATTCCTTCAAAAATTTTTTCGAAGTTTTTGTTTTACCAATACTAAAACTGATGGATTACATCAGTTTTTGCTTTTGGTACTAGTGCGTAAGTTTAAGATTTTCAGCAAATTCCGAACTATTACAAGGTAACTTTGAACGGTGATCAAAAAGTTTAGAGCACGAAACGTTGCAATACAGATATCGTTGGTCCGTGCAATGTAAACCCAAATTAACTCCACAGAAATTGTCACTAAATATAACTCACTACTTTATGTTTGCTATTTTACCTGTCGCTGGTGCCTGCATTTTAGTCTAGGCCTCCTAGATAGACATTTTCTAGGAGGCCTTGTTTTAGTCCACACATCTGAGCAATCTTATATTATACGGGAAAAGCGTTGTCGACAGCAGTGGCGTAGCCAGTCCAGAAATTGGGGGGAGGTGCAAAAAAATTTGGGGGGCCAAACTGTTTAATTTTAGGCGAATAACACTATTTTGTTTGAAAAAACGCCTCTCAAAGCACAAAATGACTATATTTTCTAAAAATTGGGGGGGGGCATGGCCCCTTTGCTCCCCCCTGGCTACGCCTATGGTCGACAGTGGAGGAGGTCAGCGGTGCCAGGTCCAGCATTTGCAATTGGTGTCACCAATGTACGTCAAGATGTGAGTTAAAAATTGCGGCTTTGGCTTAACTATTGTAGTTAGTGTATTAGTTATATTTTTGGAGTTTTCTCAACTGTTTATTTGATAAAAAACTGTTGATGAAAAGCATTCCTAACTTTTCATTTTTTGGTCATTCATTAAAGTTTGAATGGCGCTAGAGCAAGCACCGGGGAAATTTTTTAGAAAATTTGTTTGCGAGTTTGCGAGTTAGTGCTTTGCAAATTAGTTGTTTTGTCGATTTTTTGTTTCACTGTCGTGGTTTGGATTGCATTTATGTCCGGGCCCCTCGAACAACCAAAACCTGGCGAGGCGCCTGCTGCAGTGTCACACCAATTTTGGAGAAATTCAATACATTTATTCCGGTGAATTCCAATAGCTGTGACTACCTGACTTTTGTCTTATAAGAGCGTAAAAGGTTGTGAATGAATTACAGCTTGAGATGACAAAAGTTATTGATTGCAATAAACTCTGCCATTTTTGTTGTTTTTTGAACTCCTTTAAAAACACACCAATATTTTAATATTTGTCACCAAAAACTCTGAGATGTCAAAGTCTTACCGCTGCATCAGTTTCTGCATTTCTGCTGGAGAAAGATTTTTCATGCCGTAGTCTTTTTCTGTTGAATACTCCATCACCCACTTCGGTTCGTTAAGTATATTGGCCTCTATAAGGTACATTGAAGTGATATTAATGTTGAAACAGAAAATCTGCTTCAGTCCAGCAAGTCAATGCACAGCATAAAAGCAACTCCTAATAGCAATGTCAATAAAATAATTATGTGCCAATGTTTTGCAAAAAAAACGTAAGCAATTTTTCATCAACAAAATTTCCAAAGGTCATTAGTAAAATATCTTGCAAACTGATGTCGAGATGTTGAGGAATTTGCCTGCCATCCTCCACTTTTATAACTTTACCGTATTTCTGCTGCAGCTATCCACATTTCAGTGACAATTCTCCACAAGGACGAAAGCAACTAAACCTACCTGCGAAGTGTTTTACGAGGAAATCGATTATGCATCTTCAGACCTTATTCAAATTCTACTTGAAGAAGTTCAGCAATTGTTAGACCTTTCATTTGGCAGTTGCGTATGAGTAACAGGTCAGTTTTTGTCAGAGTAGGCCACTGCAAGCCCTTTAAATCTCAAATCACCTTTGTTAATGCGATTAATCGTTGTATCTCAACTTGTTTTATCTCAATTCATCTTCACAACTCAGTGGATCGTTAAAAGTCCCTCTAAGGTGCGCAACTGCGCAGTTGCACCACCAGACCATTTGCGCAGTGAAAGCTCATTCCCGAGCACTTGCAACATTCCAAGGAGTAAAAAATAATTTATGAAATAACTACTTATCAAGGTTCAGAAATAAACTTGGAAAAAAGCATGGACAAGCACGAAAACAAGGGGAAACTATTTGAATAGTTTGTAATTTATTTAGAACTCTGCTAATTCAACCTTGAAACACCCATGCTCATTACAACAAATGCTTGCTCATGCAGTGTAAAATTTTCTGGTAGGAAACACTAGTTGAAAGTCATCGCATGTTGTCTGATTCGTTTTCACCTCAACTATTCTTTTATGATTCACTGTAAATAAATTCGCAACTGTGAGCATTTAAAGCTTGCCCGCAAGCCGCTGCCACGAATCGGCCAGTGGAAGTTGATCCTACTGTAGCGTTACAGGCGATTGCAAGCAACGTAGCATCCCCGTCATCTGCAATGAAGAGCATGAATTGCTCATCAAGCTGCAGTTGTCAGTTTTCACTTAGTAAGTTCTTTTTCTGAAGCATTTCTAGCTTTTTCATGTTTCAACTGCCTGATAGATTACTTTTAGCCTGTTTCAGCAATCCTGTTGTCGGTAATTGAGTAACTGGTATTTTATGAAAATTTGGCTGATAGGACCAATGGTGCGAGCACCACAAGTTGGAAACCTGACGCATATATACGCATCAGGAATGTCATCCTTCGTGAACGATCCTTGCAATTTGTCTGAGTGTAATGTTTTCATCTTTTTGCGAAATAAAAATATTAAAAAAAGAAAACGCATGGTCCTGCACAGTGTTCCGAAAGCAAAAGAAGCTGCGCAGGAAGAGAAAGGTGAAAATTGGCAACAACGTAGTTTGGCGTTGAGGAAACTGACATTTCGAGCAAATTTCTACCTGTGACGTTCAGAAAGTAAGACTTGGCGTTCAACAGCTGGTGTGTTGAGCCTTTGTAATTTCCATCCATAGTATAAATTCTGTAGCCAGCGTTCAGATAGGAATACGTTGTGTATCCAGGGCCAATGAATCCAACGACTGCAACCCGATCTGTTTCGTCAACGTCGTAGTAAAGATTCAGCTCGTCCTGAGAAAAAATTCATGTTATTCATTTTCGCACTCCCTCTAGGGAGTTTAGCGGAAGCAGCAGCCCTAGGCGACGTAGTATTATGACTACAATAAACTTTAATGCTAAAATTATTATTAAATACTTACATAAATCACGAGTTTGACTTACTAAATATCTGCACAATTTGGTGTCTTTACATTTATCAATCTCATCTTCCATGTGTGACAGAATTTTGGCATAATGTAGTCCGGTCAGCCCCGTCGCCACGGGGGGGCTTTGGTGGGCTTAGCTCCCCAAACAAAGCTGCAAGCCCCCCCAAATTGAAACGTGAAACACTATAAATAAATGGAATTTTGGTTAATTTTATAATGACAAGCCCCCCTATTCAAAACTTTCTGGCGACGGTTCTGAGTCCGGTGCTTCCCAACCTTTTGCAGCTTGCAACGCACTTTTACTGACATTTTTTATGGGGCACACTATGACATATTGCGGAAAAACAATAACGAAAGAATTGGGATGTACAAAAGAAACAAAATATTAACAACACATAATTTTCTTCTGTTAGTGGGAAACTTGAACTTGCTTATTAGATTTAATCAACAGAAAATCGGTTAATTTTCAATGAACGTTTCAGGTAAATAGCAAAAAATTTTAACATTCTAAAATGCTTCACAGCCCTCTTGGAAGAATTTCGTGGACCAATTGTTGGGAGCCACTGATGTACTCCACAAACCTATTCCAAAATGAGAACTAACGGCATCAGCACACATTGCAGGTTTCAATAAAAAAGATTTCCTTCATGAACCAAAGTAATTTGAACTCTAGTCAGTTTATTTCCAATTCGAACGAGACAGGTTCATTAAAGCACTGAAATTGTTAACATTTCCCTCGTTTATAAAAACACAATTTTTTGAAATAATAACTTTACCGTGTGCGCGTGCCCAAAAAATTGAGCCACGATTGTTTTTTGAAATCTGTTGATAATATTGTAATAGTTCCAACTCCATGGTTCCATGCATCCGCTGGTTGGCCGATGAGTAATAATAAAAACTTTTTCTTTCTCGTGTTCAGCCTAAAATTAAATACCTTGGTCACTATTGCCACACGTGTTTTTCGAAAAATTACAGAATAAGCTGTAGTTTATGGTCAATAAATGAAACGCGCTGTCGAATCACATTGTTTTTTCCAAAAGATTTTTTACAAAGACATACACAACATCAATTAGTATTAACTGCATTTGTGAATAATGATGTCAACGGTGTCATGTGGGGCCAGGTGGGCAACCAGCTGATATGAGGGGAAAAATGGTTGCAACTTGTTGTTTTAGCTAAGAAATATTTTTTTGAGAGTTTTCAAAATATTTTGGAACGTCGGCCGGTTGACCCCTTGGTTGCGGGCCTGTTTGGGGCATCGGAGGAAAATATCACCGAGTACAGTGTTCCAGGTGACCCAAAAAGCTTTCTAGGTTGGAGTTAAATTCAGGCCTAAGGAACGTTCTTCATAGCCATAGGGAATAAAAATATGCGAATGGCTAAGAGCCACCGATGTAACTTTTTTGCCTCGATTAGGTGCTGGGAATGCAACTGAAAGCAAGTGACCAAGAAACAGCGCCAAAATTCACCTTAAGTCTCTACTGCCACAGACACTCATGGCACCACTGTTGGGTCATTAACCAATGGTGTTTTTATACGCGCACTGTGCCACATAAAACCTTTACAGCTGGATGTTTCGTGAGTGATTTTAAAAACAATAAATCTTTCAAGTTAAAGAAAAAGGGTCATCTGCAACAATAGTCATACCAAATTCTCAATATGCATTACAACACTGCAAATCGCATGGAACACAAGTAAAGAAGCCAAAATTAAAGCAAGACTTTTCTTGGTATGACAGATGGTTCAAGTGTAATCTTGTTGACTGTCGAACACAGCATAACGGTAGTTTTTTTAAACAATCAGCGAAAAGTTCACCATAAAAATAACAAAAATGCTTTTTGTCTCCAAATATTACGTAGCTTAATAATTTGTGTCAAAGCTACATTATGACGATGGGCAAACGTTTTCGACAAAACTGTGACCAGAGCTGCAACGAGCACCGACACCGAGTGCAACTGCATTTGACAACGGCCTCATGGCTGGTATAGGTTGACAAGGAATGGATTAAAAGTTAGATATTCATCACTACAAACCATTTCGTAAGCACATCATTGAGCACTGGGTCACAACCTCTACTGTAGATGTAATTTGCTGGTAAGCGCTCCAACGCTGTTCCGTTCTTAAGTATGACATGGGTAACACTTTAACACAAATGTTATACTGGAGAAAAATGCGTATTTTAAAAAATTGGCAAAAAGAGTCAGCATATAGACCAAACGACAGCGATCGCTTTTCAAGTGGCCTGTGTTCTCCAAGTGGTTTAGACATGAAAAAAAACTGCAACAAAACGTTTTAGGGGGTGTTTCATAAAATTTGACATCATTTGACATGTAAATATTACAGAAACTACATAGTCGAATCAAATGAAATTCAACAGGTTTAATGTTGACCAAAACAAGATTTATTCCT
>JGI24021J15306_10002142_pt1 | contig 20824 bp, 11 predicted proteins | sample Ectturendosymbi1_FD_15306 | JGI IMG/M metagenome (IMG submission 15306)
ATGTCTTTACACAAAAGATCTTCTGCTCCATCGACCAAGGCATCATTAGACTATTTTTTGTTTAATATATAGAAAGGTTAACTATTTCCCTATGACAATCTTGAAAGAGAAAAATGAATAAGGTCATCGATAAAGGTTTTAGAAGCTGCCGCTTTGTTCCAAAAATTGTGAAACACCCTGTAGTTGCAAACCTTAACTTTGCTGCAACTCAGCTGTCGTGCTTGTCATCCATGGTTCACTGTCGTCTGGGCAGCTAATGGTTAGAAAAAGTCAGCTTAACTTCGAAACACTCTTTAGATTTATTTCAAAAAGCTGCACATAAAAGCTACCCAATGGTAAATACAAGTGTCATATAAATCTTGCATAATCGTGCATTTCAGCGAAAAATCTGAGTGTCCAATTTATGTTTCTCTTCAGTCAACTCCGTCTGCCTAAAATTTGCAGCATCAATGCAGGAATGTACTGAATATAATGTCACATCATTGCTCGTTTTTTATTTCAGGCACAGTTTTTTTGCTGCTAATATCGCAAAATATGTCAACTTTATTGGAGAACCTTGGGCATGTGAAGTTCAACGCTTGTTATTGGATTCTTATCTGTGCCGCTGTCCTGACACCTGGGACCTGGTTGGGCACACCAAAGGACTTTTGGATGTCAGGCGTAATTGCTGCTGTCACGTCAATGATCGCAGCTATATTTATATGTGTTGGACTTTCAAAGGTGCTGATAATATCGTGACGTTGTATAGCAGCCTATTTCAGTTACGAATTTGTATGGCAACCTGCATAACAGTGAAAATGATTTTTTGTTTTTTTACTTCTAGGAGCCTGCACAGCATGTGCCACATAGTAACCCAACATTTGCAAATTTCTTCGGTGCTTTTGGAACCATTCTTTTTGCGTTTGGAGGTGCAAGTGTTTTCCCGACGATTCAAGTTGATATGGGAGAACCGGAAAAATTTCCGAAAGCAGTTGTAATAGGAATCACCAGTACGTTTGGGTCTAGGACATTTCGGCGATGCCGTTTCAGCGACGCCGGTTCGGCGACACCGTTTCGGATACGAGACGTTTCGGCGATGGTGGTCGGAAATGTTTTATACGAAAAAAGCGTGTTTTTGAAATACAGTAGAATCGCCCTATAACGTCACTTCAAAGGACTGACGCAAAGCGTCGCTCTGGTCAAAGTGGCGGTATAGCCGAAGTCGTTATAGCCGAACCTAAAGCACGAAAAGGATAGGGATTATGCCGGGAGTGAAGAAAAAGCGTCGTTATAGGCGAACTGTCGTTATAGCCGGAATCGTTACAGGCAAATTCTACAGTTCTTCGACGTTAAGATAACAAAGGATATTCGTCTACCCTAAAGCTAAACCTGAACCCTAAAGTTAAACACAAAATGTTTTGAAGAAGTACACAAAAAGCGCTCCCATCAAAAGGACCATGTCATATAACCGATATATCGCCGAAATGTCCCATTCCGGTAAGTTTCTCTCTTTTACTTCATGATACCGATATGTATACAAACTCGTATATATAACAATGTCTTATTGTACTGCACGTATGTGGCAAAGCAAGGCGTGTTAAAGGAATAAATTACTCTGCCGAATGAAGTGTTAACTAACTGTAACTATATTGTTTGGCGGTTCCGTGCAAATGCATGCTGGCAACGCATTGTGCAATATTCATGCAGAGCAAGGGTCACCAAAATCCGGCTCGCGAAGAATTTCATCCGGCCCGCGAAGAGTCAATATTAAAAAAATAATATTTTTACAAAACATTTGTTTATTTGGTAGAATGTAACATATGTCCAGCCCTCGAGCTGTTGCGCAATAGGTTTATGAGGCCCTCTGACAAGAAATTTTGGAGACCCCTGTTGTAGAGCAACGATGTGTGTTGAAAAAATTCAATTAATAAACTTTTCCACCAGACTTGTTAAGTAACATGCAGACAAACTCTAAATTTTAACGTATCACTGGTAACGCTATAGCGGCTAATCACTATTTTAAATTTTTTCTTGCTTTTCAGCGGTCCTTGCCACCTACTTGGTCGTGACCATCTCCGGATTTGTAGTTCTCGGTGATAACATGAAGTACGACAATATCTTGCAAGAATTGGACGCAGGATGGATTCTTTATGTAGTAACTATTTTGATCACATTCCACCTTTTGATGGCATACTTAATTGTTCTCAATCCAATTAATCAAGAAGTGGATAAAATGTTTAAATTAAAAGGTATTGAGTACAGTAGTTGAGACAACATCGATTACTCACTTCATCATGGCTTAAGTTTTTTATCTACTCGAATTTATTCTGCATTAATTACGGAAAAATTTTCAGTCTTAACGGTAAACAGTGGTAGCATAAGGTTAGTCATTTAAGGAAATATTTGTTTTGATACTAGGTCCGATTAGCTATTGCTAGTGTTGCAGAGAAAAACAGCTACCCACACTTAATTCCATTGAGTTGGTTCTCCGAAAACCTTTTTCTTATATTTGGGAATTTCCCAAAAGTTACAACATAACTTTGCAAATAACACTGCCATTTGCAGCAAAAATAGAATCGATAAGATCACGAAGTACCAGCAACAAAATTGTTACAATAGTAAAATATGCAAGTTGTAACGAACAATACGTTTCAGCAAGCAGCCGCATTATGGCTAGAATTTGCAATTTTTAGGTAAATTTTTCTCTGCTTGTCACTTTCAACTTTTCCGGATGAAAAGTCATGCCAGAGTCAGTGTGCGCCTTATAGGTGGTTTACACGGCTTCGTCGAAATTGTGAAGTTATTTTCTGTGTAAATTAAAATCTTTCCATTATTGATGTAAATGAATTTTTTATCTAACATATCCATACGAATACGCAAGTTTCGTTCAGCTTGTGCTTAATCTTTGCCGCTCACAGCTTATGAAAGTTATTTTTGTATCTTGCAAAGGATACACTTTTGCACACTAGGCTCTGCACTTAACATTAGTACAAACAAAATATCTCCAGTTTGCATCTTATCACTAGAATTGAAAGCAGGAGTGGAAGACAAAACGTGTTGTTGCTTTGTTGCAGATTTTTCTGTCAAACGCTGTTTACTCAGAACATGCACATCGGCTCTGGTATTATTTGTCGGCATTACAATTCCGCAATTCGGTGTAATTCTTTCGCTATTTGGGGGAACAACAATTACCGCCACCAACTTCGTTTTTCCTCCACTTTTTTACATTTTGCTCTCACGCCAAAAACAACCTTCGGATGGTTATGGACCTTTACCAGATCCTGACAGTATCACAGCTGTCGAAGATGTTTATGCTGTAGCTCACAATCAATCGGAAGATAGCGTTGAAGAGCCATTTGGACAAAAAAGAAGCATGGTAAGGAGAAAAACAGCTTGGAAACAAATAGACATTCCTTGTCATATTACTGTTCTTCTTTGCGAAATAATGTTTGTAGGAATTGTAGGTGGGATTGCTTCAACATATTCCGTGGTTTTGTCTCTAGTTGACGGCTCTTCTGGTTTCAGTGTGCCTTGTTACGTCAACTGGACTGCTGCTAATGTTTGAATCGAATAACTTTCGACGTTGAGGGACAACTCTTATTTCCTCTGATAACAGCAAAAATGTATAGAAGCATCGCAATCCAGTTTACGGCGCTTAGTTGGCAAACGCATGTTTATTCTGCGGCTGAGAGGGATTGTGAATAATTTGTGCAAAATCTGAATTCTTGCCGAAGTCTTTAGTGAAGGTCTGCTGTTGACTAATATGATCAGACCTAGTTTTTCCATGAATTAAGCTGGAAACTGTTGGCATAAACAAACACGGCTGTTCTTTTAACTTTTTTCATGTAAGCGGCATTATCTTTCAGCCCTTTTGTTATGCACTTACTGCTCACATTGCACTTGAAAAATGCTCGAGATGAATAAAACATGTTGACGTTGGAATGAAAACTTTGCGCTCAAATCAAGGCTTAATTTTTTTGATGAAAGAAACAAAGGAAAAGAATATCTTCGATTAGATAGTAAACGGAAAAATTATATTTGCACTTTCTGCATATCCCACCAGTTTTTATCGAAGAGCAATTCTTTTGAATTTCATGCAAAAATGATTAGCATGGCTGTTGTCCAATACCCGTGAGGTTTAACTCATTTGTTGATTGGAACTGAAAAATTGGTTGGCAACTTTTGTTTTTTTTTCTGCATTTGTTAAATTGCAGTCAAATTTGAAATCCCAACAAAATGTGAAAAGCATCCAGGAATTGCATCGCATTCCGCAAAAATATTTGCAACTATTGTGATTTGTTGATGTGTTCGAATATTATTGTTAAACTGACTCACCGGATTGCTGTGGAGATCAGCATTGCTTTGGTGTTACCTCACATTGTTAAAATTTTTGCTCAGTCGAAGACAGTACCTCAGAGTCAAAATCATTATTTCGGATTTTGTTTCGCGAAATATATTTCATATGAACCACCCTTTGTATCTTGATTTTCAAACGAAGAGCTTAAAAAGTCAAGGAATATTTTATTATTCTCCTTCAATATACAAACTTTTCGCGAACACTACATGATTTGACATTGCCAATTGGCTACTGACCAACATCATGCACATTGTATAGTTCATTGTAAAAGCTTCAAATTCTAGTACAAATGGCCACTACAAACATCGTAGAAGTTAATAGTTATACATTTTCTTGGCTGTACGGCCAGCATTTGTGAAAAGAAGTATTTTTGATCTATCTTCTACCCTAAAAGGTATACAAACTGCAGAATTTTTACCATTCTATTTTTAAAGCTTGATTTAAGTAGATGAATCGGTCGTATGCAATCTCTTTTGAAGCATGTGACGTTACCGCACATGAATGGAATAACGGCTAGTCTCAAAACCTGAAATTTGTAATGTTTAGCGCCAGTGCCAAAGACCTTGTCATGTTTTATATACAGTAATTTTCAATGAAATAGAAGTTTGTTGGACAGTTTGTCAAATTTTTGAGAAAAAGGTTCGACCATCGTAAAGTCTAGCAAATACCTAATCATTTAATATATGCAGTATCAAAAATTGTGAGCAAGCAATGTCGCGACCAGCAGTCGACCACCATTAATTTGAAGACCACAAACTAGTTCGAAAGGATGTTTCGCATGCGATTAAAAATTTACTCTCATATTTCACCCTGCTAACGTTGAGCATATGGACAAAATGGGGCAAGTAATTTTAAGAAAAATAACAAATGCCGGATTTCATGTTTCTGCACAAACTGAGATTGTGACGTTCATCACTAAAGATATGAACAGTGAATTCCTATCTTTTAATAACCAAAGCTTCGTCGTAAAAATGTCTGCAAAAGCACGCGTTCATTTTCATACCCGCTTTTCCTCTGGAGAGGATCGTGGGGGCAGCAGCCCTAGGAGGACACGAAATACCTCACGGTTTTCAGCAATTTCAGGTAGTTCTACTGGTTCAACACCAAGACGCGACCTACCAAATTCGGAGATGTAATCACGTCGCCTGATCATTGGTAGACCTCTGGGCTGTCTTCCCATTGAGCTTCGCATACGGGAAGGAACAGCAGAAGCAAACGAAAACAAAGAGACAACGTACACGCTTCGCTAAACACTGCTACCATCATCAGTACGGTGAAATGTATATCATAGTACCGCAAAAAATACATATATCTTCAAAGCAGAAATCTGTGGAATGAGCTCCACAAAAGAAAAAAGAGTTTATTAATTACAATAGCTTATGTACTCTCTTTGGTGAGTCACCTGTGGTCTGCAGGAACAGTCTCAGATTTATCTGTGCTCCGGGTGCACGCGACTAGATAGTGAGTACTGTAATGGTGGCAAGTTAACCCGCCAGTAGCTTTTCCTTGATAGAAAGCTGGGCAGGACGAAAGTATCTTTTTTCAATTCTTCGATATGAATGAACTGGCAACACAGCCTGCCAGTTTTACGGGGGCGTGCTGCCGAGCTCAACACGCTGTTCTAGTTAGTCATGACCTCTATAGGCCTACTCATTTACAATTGCTTTTGCTGCGTGCAAACGTGAAAAAAGTTTTCAAAACGCAAGCAAACGTGGAAAGACTGCTGGTACAATCCATTCAATCTGTGAAGTTGAGCAGGAATCATCAGTTAAATGCTACCATGTTGTCTTCTATCCGAGTCAATCATTTAAAGCGTTAAAATAATGAAGTGAAATGGGCATTGTCCTGTTGTGTACTCGCCTTACGTATGGTGCTGTATGTACAATTTTGCATTTTGAAAATGTGCTTAAGATTTACAGATCTTTGTACCTGCTCTTCCGCAGAAAAGTGCAAAGTTTTTGTGTTTGGTTTTGAAGAAGGAATTACCGTAGTTACTATGACCAGGCAACCAAGGGGGCAGCCGGGCAATTTCTTCCCCGAAATTTTCAAAACATGTTTAGTTGTTAGGTACAACAAGTTGCAATTTTGCCCCGGAAAAATTGCACAACAACAAATACAATCATTTAGCTCCCCACCCAAAAATATCAGCTGGCTGCGGTCCTGCCTATTACCAAGATTAAGCAAGAAGCCATTTTTGTAGGGTATCATTTAATTACTCACGGTTAATGGCCGGGACCTTTATGAGATTACGCTGGACGTGATCAACGTAGAATCCGCTTGTCAGGTCCTGAGTGCTATTTTCATTTTTATTTTTTCTGTTTGGATCGTTGCACGCTCAAGGATTTGCGAATGCACGGCGAAAGGCATTTATGTAGTTCAGTAACATTTTCTAAAATTTTCGAGGTCGCCAGGTATAACCTGGTAAAAAGAGCTTGCTCTGAAGTATGAAGTTTAACAAATGTGGAAGCGTATCAGATCTGAACATTCCAGCAACTTCTTGCAACTTACAAGAAATAATTTCATTACACGGCAGTTCATCCAACAAGAGAATTTTGTCATATCGGTGTTGGGTCACGTAAAGCTAAACAAGTATGTTGGAGCTCTGTCCGTGTAAACTTCCAATTCCAACAGGGGTTTCATTGGCGTTTTTTTTCTAACGGCAGTCTTTGTGGTAATCTGTGATTCACCTTATCATATATGTGATTCACCTTATGATAACTATGAATGAACTGCAAATGACTAACTTATTCTCATAATTTTTTATGTGGTGTTTGCTCTTTCGTCAATTTCAGATGTACCGCGGTTTCCATGCAGGTCCGCATCCACGAAGGCCATTCCGGGGAAGTGCCCCCAATTTTTTTGTGCACACCAAATTTTGGTGAGCCAAGAAAAATTTGTTTTGAAAATATAATAAAAACAAAAATCTTACCCCCCTAAAATGTATTTTCCCCTTCAATTTTAAAAACTGGCTACGAGCCTGTTTTCATGCACATAGCTTTCAGAGTGGCAAGTCGTAATGAAAAATGTGCTCTTTCTTGGTGGCCTTTTTCTATCCAATGTAAAGTGGGTAGCTGGTATTGTATTCTTTTCAATTTGATTAAGTTGTTAACTTCAATTAAATTATCTTAGTTGTTAGTTTCATTGTTTCTCTTTTATACTTCATGAACTTCGGAGAGCTGATAGTGCCTACCTAACAATCGACACACATACTCGGATAAGGTCATAGTGTCTGATTCTTGGCTGCTAAAGGATTCTTTTCCATAGACGGTGTGCTCTTTTTTTGTCGAAAAATGCTCTTTCTTTCTATTTAAATTATTTGAAACAAATGACGAAAACGGTAGATAAAATCCAAGGCTTTCCGCTACTTCGGAAGATCAAAACTGACAACTCCAGTCCACAGAAATGCTATATTTTTCGTTTGGATATAGTTTACCTTTGACATTTATGAATATTCTACTTAATGTCTCATTAAAAAATAGTGCAATTGAAGAAATCTTTGCAACTTTAAAAAATGCTGTTATTATTAGAAAAAGCGAATGCAGTGCAAAGTTTAGTCATATTTTTATTTTGAATTCCTCTATGAACATTTCATTGTTCATCAGGATGTGAAAATAAAAGAGATAATGATGTTACGTATTTGAAATCTCACTTTTTGCTGGCGTAACTATAAGCGTTGAAAGTTACACTGAATGGCATTGTTTTATCCTTTGTGAGTGAAAAGGTCTGCAAGTTTTTTTGCCGAAGAATTTCAACTAATATAACTTTCAATTCCGGTGAGATTAGCAGTTTAAGTATGGTAGGAAAACGCTCTCCACCCAATACACGGACTACAATTATGAACCCAATCAAATTTCTGCACCATTTGAGAGTACCCTGCTGCTTCACAAACAAACGGATCAAAAATATTTGGACTACGGACAATGACAGCCAGACTGTTTACTGTACAATCAAGTTTGTGTCCGTTTTCGGTAAACGCGGGTGCTGAAGCCCTTTTCAAATCTTTCAGCACACTAATCAGCTGAAAACCCACACAAGTGAAGGCTCAATTCAGTTATGAATTATTTCTTGAGACAGAATTTTGATGGCGCTTTATGACAGTGGTGGTCTTGTAGCACCGTGGCTATGTTTATAAAAGGCCTTGTATCATCTGAATCACTTGTGCCTTCATGAGTACTACAGCCCTAAAGAAATGGTTCCCGCAGCCCTTCTGTACACTCTGCGCCTGGCAAGAAGGCTATACAGTTGCAGTACCAACTTACAAAGTCTTGGTAAGATCCNGCCTAGAGTCGAAATTCAGACCTACCAGCACCGAAGAAGACACACTAACTACCAAGCCAAGGGCTGACCTTCAGTTATGCAAATGTTTGCTTACTAACACAAGCAACTACAAACACCAATGACATACGAAAGTACTGATTGTGAATTTCTTCATTCATCTCTACTGCCCGTCACCATCGGTCGTGATTGCCCCCCGTCGCATTACGCATACTGCGCTTCATATTGGGTTGTATGCTCGTTTTGTGCTGCCGGCCTGGCTGTAAGATTATCAAAATCATGCATCTTACCGACCAATCTCGCTTACCAGCAACGTTTGCAAACTAATGAAAAACTGACAGCACGTCGATTAAAATGGCATATGGAGTACAACAACCTGTTAGACATAAGGCAGTTAAAGTAGTCTGGATTTAGAGAGTGGAAAAGTACAACGGATACATCTTGCACTTTTTTGAAGTAGTACAAACATCGCTGTCCAACAAACATCATTTACTCGCAAACTTTACCAACTTTGAAGAAGCTCATGACATGCTAAACAAAATGTTCTAAAACTTTTGAAGCTTGGCATCAAAGGAAATATGTTCAATTTTATCCGAGTGTTACTGTCAAATCGCTCGTTTGAAGTTCGAATAGGATCAAGTCTAAATGGCTAAGTTTTCCGAAAACGGAACACCACAAAGGAGCATTGTAAATCCAGGGTATCCGGACTACAACTACCTGGACAACTGCCACCTGGACAACTGCGTATGAGTTCTCGCAGCACATCGGTTGAAAACCATGGTGCTACGATATTATTACTTCAACATAGTGCAGCAAAAGTGAGTTAGAACGTTGCTCTTGCTGCTGTGTAACTCAAAAATCAAAAGCTAAGGTAAAACAATGCACAGAACGTAAAATGAACGGAAGAAAACGTGTTTCATGAGTGCGTGGAATGAATACGATGCGATAATGAGTATAAGAGAGTTTGCTGTGAAAAATTTCAAACGGCCCATAAAAAATTTAATTTTGCACCGACTCAAGAATGTTTGTGAAAATGCAATGATATCGCCGCGACATTCTTCACCAGCATGCTTTAAAGTTGAAGTTATATTTTTTGAAGAAACTTTTGTAATACACTAGATCAGGGGTTCTCAACCTTTTCAAGCATGTGGCCCAGTTGATAAACAAACAGAGAGTCCGTGGCCCACCTACTGTACAACTCCAATGCGACAATTGTTGCGCATGCACATAGCAGAAATGAAAGCAACCAACGACAACTTTTAATAACGCAACGTGCCCTGCAATAAAACGCAAAGACTGACCTAATTGTTGTTAGAAACACAGATATTCAAGACTCTGGGGGTTTGTTGCAGAAGCATACATATTTGCATAGTTAGAAGCATAGATATTTTACGAAGAGGTTCAACGCCGGAACAGCGGTAGTTCAGGAGGGATGAAAGAGTTGAGGGCAATGGAAACTTGCAAAAAACAAAAAATCGTTCTCATTATATGCTTGTATTTGTTCAGCAACAATGTTGACCTCAAAAACAAAAACAATACCAGAAATTATGGAAAACTACTCTGAATTTTCTGTGTTGGCGTATAGCTGCAATAAATTGTTTGAAGTCTATCTTGATTAACCGTGAAATTACCTGTGATACTGCTGCTATCAAAAAGTACCTCTCCCACCCGTTGCCCCCTTTTGAGAGGACAGGGGGAAATGACTCCGTAATGTCCTCCAATTCGACGTTTACGGTGCGACATTTCGCGAAAAAGTGCAGAGCTATAATGTCGAACCACTAGGTGGCAGTTGTTCCAGGTGCTACTTGTCCAGGTAACAGTTGTCCTGGGTGGCAGGTGTCTTGGGTGACAATTGTCCTAGGGGGCAGTTGTACTAGGTGGCAGTTGTCCGGTGGCATGATACTAAGGACTCAGCATACAAAACAATTCTTCCAAAAATCAAGAAGTGTAATCAAACACAAAAACATGACTCCATTTCAATTTTTTTATTCCAGGTTAATCCTAATGGATTATGCGAACAACGTCACTTCCCAGAAAATGTCAGCCACTTTCTTATCATCTGGCCGTAGGTGTAGCCAGGGGGCCTACGGGGCCATGCTGCCCCAGTTTTTAGTACATATAGTCATTTTGTGCTTTAAGAGGCGGTATCCCAAACAAAATATTGTTATTCGCATAAAATCAAACATTTGGCCTCCCCCACAAATTCTTTTGCCCCCCACCAAAATTTTTGGGCTGGCTACGCTAGTGTATCTGGCCCACGTATCATGCACAGCGATTGATTCTCAAGCATGTAACGGATAGGCCAGGTATTCCATTGGATCTACATCCTGACTACAGTAAAACATAAAGCTGCCATTCACCTAATGGAAAACGTCATTGCAGAAACCGCGGAACAACATTTATAAGAAAACACACAACCCGTTAACAACCGTCGTGGCGCTACAAGACCGCCGTTGTCATAAAGCACCATCATACCTCATCTCAAAANAGAAATGAATAAATAAATATCATGTTAGGTTAACGCTGGTCTTCAGGTCTTNAATTATGTTTGCCTTCTAATCCTTNTTTGGTCCTTTATAGGTGTTTCTTAGTTGATTAACACCNNGTGAAAGGCTTCCTTCCCCTCGATATGTCGGTTGGTTTCACTGATAATTGAAGAACACATGATGTAATCGTAGTGATAGAACATATAGAAAATCGGATAACTTTTAAACCGTAAGCATGACACAAAGCGGAACCAATCAGTTGGCTAGACGAAATGAGAGAATAAATCAAACTGCGAAACACTATCAAGTAAACACCAGCAAATCAACAGTAAATCAAGCGAATAATATACACATTACACAGCAGACGTAACATATATCTTTTTTTGTGCCATTCTCACGTAATGTCACGTGCGACGGTCTTGATTCTAAAATCCACGTTGAAAAGCAAAGTTAAGCGGTGGCGATAGGCCGAACCAGCTCCCTGATTGTAATTTGATGATCTGTTTTATAAGACTTCTTATATTCAGTGTTTGACCAACCACCTTGCTATTTTTACATAGCTCTTTAGCTTCCTGCAATGATGATTGACTGATAGTCTATCGTAGCTTCATTTTCGATTATGCCACGCCACCAGGAATGTTTACTGGTTCAGTGTTTCATACTTCGCTTATTGAATGTTGCTGGCGATGAGAAGGGTTACGAAACAACCAAAGAGCTTTTACTTAACTGATTAGTTTTGGAGATGTTTCTTTCTAAACAAAGTTTTGCAGGTTTTTCAAGATACACTTTGATCCGTGAGTGAGGTAATGCGGTACATGGAGCTTGAGCAATGCAGTTTTTGCATTTCGCGACGTTGGGATATAAAAGGTAATTATCTATTGTCTGAGGTTGTGATTCGTGTTCACTGCACCGTAACAGAGGATCCAAATAAAATAGTATAGAGTGGACATTGTCAGGGGTAGATATTAGAATTCGGTGGCCCTAGGGAAACCCTCAGAACGGGGTCCCAAAACATTGCAGCTGCAAAAGGCATATCTGGGACTGCGAAATGTTGAGGAGGCCTATTTGGCCACATTTGCACATAATTTTTGCTTTGTTTTGAAAAACATATGACTTGCTTCAGCGCTTATTGGATGTAGCTCTAGAGTGGTTCATAAGATTTTTAAAAAATCAATGCAAAAACTGAGTGCAAAACTCTCAAAATGGGCCCCACGGCATCTCTGAAACAAAGGGGTGTGCCTCGCCTAATATCCAAGCCTGGGCATTTCAACACGCACCCACCACATTCCTATTTTCTTGCCCAAACACCAGTGGCGACCGTCATGCAACTCAATGTCAGAACAATTGCCAAGTGAGCAATCGCCTCCTAGACAACTGCCACGTAGGACAATCGCATTCTTACAAAAAAACTAGTTCAATGCTTGCTTGATCTACCTGAAATAAATGATGATGTATAAAGTGCATTTATTACTTTTCTCCGTACTGTTGCAACTATTACATTAAATATCATCAGCTTTAGCTCTGTATATGCAATGACTGTCTTGACCTAGCCATGAAACTAGGAGCGCATCTATATTTACTCTCACACTTTACCCGCGGGATATACTCGTATTTATTGATTAATTTGCACTGACTTGAAAGAGGGAGCTCAAGGTCCATATATTGTCCGAAACGTTTAAAGGCTAAATATGTTAGTTTCCTGGGGTTTAAACATGGCTTAGGATTTCGGGTTGCGTCACTAAATACCTTATGAATCACATCTGATAGGTTAACATAAGTACTTTATTACTTTATACATTTTAACCACCAGAACTTCGAATTGGAGCAAACATCTCCACCGTAAGTGCTGTTACAAATGTTTTGAAACTAAAGCAAGAGTAGCTATTGAATTAAAGCATGTGAAAAATTTCAAAACTTAGGATATATTATTCTATTCGGTTACTGTCTTTGTAGAGGCATTGCTTTCGATCTTTCAGTTATTTTCAGAAACTAAAACGGCGCCGTACAAGTGATTTCTATTTTCTTTCCTTTGCTGAAAAGTAACGTAACATGCTTGCACTATGCAGACGGTTGCAGTTTACTGCGATGGATCTGCAAACCCTACTTTTGAAAACTCGTTTAGCGCGTTAAGGAGTATTGTCTTTGTATTGAAAGGGGCTTTCGCTTTTCCTTCCATTCGGGTGGGCATGGAGAATCCAAGTAATTACTCGGCATCTGTCCTGGTCGCCACATGTGATAAGTAACAAACTTTGCACAGTGTCCAAAACAAGAAAATGTTACCACAAGGTTTGGCGTGAAAATTCTTGCTTAGAATGCCAAAAGGAGATGTTTGAAGCAAGGGTTACTGTTTTTACATACTGTCTACTTCTATTTGTTTACATCAAGAATGGAAATGGAAATCAGGGATATGGGTTTTGTAGCAATACTTCGCGTAATTCACCATTTTTTCCAACTCAATCAATTCCGCTTTCTGTTACATTTATAAAAGTGTGCTGCAGCAATCCTGTATGCAACAACTCCTCCCCAGGCAGTGGTTTGTGATTACTGTAGGTTTGTCAATAGGTTTACTACTGTTATTTCAGGAAGTTGAAAGTCATGAAAGCAAGTCACCTGACTCATCGTATTTACTTCAATTCAAGCACAAAGCCGCTTGTTTGGCTATCAAAGTGCTTTCTTACAGTCAGAATATTTATATATAGTTTACATTTGTTTGTACAGTGACGCGGCTTTCTGCAAAGTTTTATTCAACGGGCTTGCTGATCTAAGCCTTTACTGTTTCTGATGACTAACTCATCGGATCATGAGATCCGGAAGGTACCAATTGGTTGAACTCTTGGCGAGACCAATCCATATCTATAGATATTGCGAGCCAAGCAACGCTCAACTGTAAAGGTTAAGACAAAGTAGACATCACAAGGAATACCTAATGAATTCAGGATGAAGCCCTCCTCAGTCAACTTAAGAAAAAGTTCATGCCTCTACTTTGACTTCATACAAATTAGGTTTTTCAAAACATATATAGCAGAAGGTTGAACGCTTCTATATTGGCAACGCAAAGTTGCATTGTACAATACAGCCGAAAATAGAAAGATCGAGTAAGCTACCATGAATATCACACTCACCGCAAACGTCTTTCATAACCGGCGCAAACTTCTTTCACTAAAACCTATTCTTTATTGTCAACGGAGAGTTTGTCGAACGTAGTTTGAATTATTGCAATATTTTAAGCCCCGGTATTTCATTAGTTGAATAGTTGTTCAAAAATTGAGAATGTAGCGATTTGGTACAAATTTTTTGCAGGCGTTTGTTGATGATGCACCAAAGAATCTTTCAGTGTGTTTTTTCACCATGACAGTTACTGGTGAGTGACAAGCATCTCCATTATTCAGATGGTTTTAAGTCCAGTGGGTTCTACGTCACTTATGGAATTTTTGTTATAATGGCCACGATACGAAACTATATCCTCTTTTCAGATACTCGCAAGCATAACTGTAGAAAAATTACTTCATGCACACTGGATTGGATTTATCAAACTGTCCCTTTCTTTCGAAAACTTCCCTGAATTGGAATCGAATCTCTCGCGTTTGGTGAATGTTGATTTGCAATCGAAGTTGCTTTGCAAGATTCGAAAATGCCGCAACATTTGATCTTTTTATGCAATGTATTTTTAGATACACGTTACCACAATCGTCAATCGCATTAGGCAATTTTAATGATGAAAAAAGCTTTGTAACAAGCAATGTTTGCCTAGCCAAACAAGCGTCCCTTCCAACAGACAGAAAAATCTGAACTAATAAAATACAAATAGAAAACCTAAAATTTATAAGAAGAGATAAAACAAGAATTAGGTTTGGCTCCAAAACATTTGCTTAAATGAGAAAGCATTACTTTTTGTAATGCGGTAAAGCACATTACAAAAAGTAAGAACTTATAGCTTTGTCGAATAACTTTCAACATCAGGCAATCACGGCTTTTCTCGAAGCAACAAGCATAAGAGTTGGTGCGCATATGTCTAATGTGTTTAGCCTTAAACGTTCATCAAAGTGTGAGCGAATCCAGAGTAATTTTCCAGCCAAAAGCACAATCATACTTTTTGTGACCAATGAATATTGCAAGTGTTTTCTTTCCTCTTTGATTTTCCTTCATTTTTAGGTTTACTTTAAAGCGCAAAAACACAAACTTTTGAGAAAGTTGTTAAAACCTTTCGACAACCTTATCTCCGAGCTTACATTAAGCTCACCAAACGGTTGGTATCACTCACGTCAATCCGATCCTCGATGTTCTTGTGGCTACAATACAGACAAAATGTTTCCGCGTTCGTGTGTTTGGGATCAGAAGTGACTTTATGAGCTTAGTGCATAAGACAGCAGCCGGGTCATTTGACGTGCAGCAGGAAGGGTGAAGGAGTCACGCGGTGGCCGCCTTACTAGGCCAAACATTGAAAGATGTCGGTGATTTTGCTCAGGAGTTGCAGTGCGTTGTGGAGAAAATCAAAAGTGCTCCTTCTTTATCAGTGAAAAATGCATGTCTCAATTATGCAGAATCGCAAGAAAAATGTCGAAATAGAATGAGGGCATTTACGAAAAGGTGGCAGTTTTAAAAACCAGTGGTGTAGGAGCTGGGGTGCAGGGGGTGCAAACGCACCCTCAAAAGTTTTGATTTGTTGAATATTAGGGCAAAATCTCAAAACATTCGAGCACAGACGTTTTGANATTTTTTAACAATATTAACAGTTTTTTATGGTGTTTTTATNGTGCTTTAGAATTGAAAATCGGGTTCCCAGAAGCAGCTAAAATTATCATCGGGTCCCTAGAATCAGAGAAATCGGGTCCCTACAGGTCCATACCGGGTACCTAACATTTTCCTTAAAAAAACCGTGATACTAATGAAATTTTACTTTTCCTAAGTGTAGGCTATAAATAAATATTTGTTACGTTACAGAACACAATAAATATGCGGCGTATAAAATTTACTCACCGCGGTGTTTCTAGTGACTTCGTGTTTTAGTTAGTGAGAATTGATCAGTAACCAAGAGCTACTGAAAACTGTGGGAGAAAGTTTGCCGCATAAAAGTTATTTTTTTGGGGCGGCAAATAGCTCAGTGATAAAGTGTCTGCTTCCCAACTGGAAGGTTGGATGTACGATCCACAGCCACTGAGTGAATTGCCATAGCGCTCCTTGGGCAAGAGTGTTCACATCAACTGTCCCGGCAAGGAGCACAATTCAGGCTTCGGCCTGCCGCCAATTGCCGTCACCAAAAATAAAAAAAAGTTATTTCGGCAAATTTGTAGACATTCAGGCAAAATATCCTTTGCACCCCAAAAAATTGCTTGCTTCTACACTTACTATATGTTAAAAACCGAAAGTGTACATTTGTCATCTCAAGTACTCAATGAAGTTATGGAGTTTATAAACGCATATTAACATATGACACACCTTAGATGTGAAAATTAGAGATTTTTCTAGGATTGCCGTAAACTGCAATCAAAGGAAATGAATATTTGCAAAAGAAGGTTAATAGGTGGTAACAAAACATTGACAAAATTCTTGAGAAAATGACTAGGAAAGCTAAGAATTATTAGAATCTTTCGCAAAACTATTGTTATTCTTATCGATACATGACAGTGAGTTTTTTTTGCATTTTACACATAGCATATGCAGCATGTTGCACTTGTAAGAACACTTTTGTTCGATGCACTACCTTACGCTCATTTCCAAGATAAACACATACGGAAGCTAATATAAAGGCGGAAATTCAAACTTTATTATAGCAAACGACTGTAGTTTCAACCAAAAATTCTCTCAATTTTCAGAAAGCCGCATATTTGAATTACATTATTGAAGTGAAGTTGTTGTTTTCCTTCATGCGCCTGATACGCAGCATCGGAAATAAACTTGTGTTTTTCTAATTTTGTTGATAATGAATAATTCGTTTCAACCTCAAGGTGACACCTTATTCAATTTTAAAAGTATGGGCTTTCTGAACTCTCAAGCATATGCAACTACCTGGCCATACTATTGAAAGCCCTGCTTGTTCCAGCTTTGATTCTGCCACTGACGTCATCTCAGCGACATGAATTTCCACAAATAAAAATAAAAAGCTTTTGGTGTAAGTTAAGACATTTCATCAAAACAGATGTTGTGCAAACAATGTGTTGCTTTTTATTATCTTATTTTTCATTCAGTTCATTTAATAGAGGCTGGCTGCTGATGAAATGGTAAAACATGGATGCGGAAAGCGAAAAACAGCCACTTTGTTCACATGTTGCAGTCAGTGAGTGCCATGAGGTAAAAAAATGTATGCTTGTGTTTATTGAATCAACGTGGATTATTGTACATTGTGAAAAGCAAAAGCCTAAAAGTTAATACCTGGCTGAAAAAACAGCACAGATCAAATGAGCGTGCAGTGCATTTGATTTGATTGCATTAGAATGTGTCCATATTTTGCAGAAACCACAAAAGACCTTATCAGTGGCTTTAGCCTCACTGTTCATTGTGGGAACGATATGCGGAAGCGGAGTCCTTGTTTTACCTAAATCAATTGTTGAAGCAGGCTGGACAGGTAAGAGTATAAACGAAAAGCACAAATGTCAAAGTAAGATTTAATGATATTTAAACTTAAGTTTTGCATTTCCACTGAAAGCATTGGGAAATATTTTGGTAGGGAGTTCTACCATGCAAAGGCTCATGACCTCAAAAATGTCAGTTCATGGTTTGTATAAGAACCATACGTCTTACTGCACATCTACTTTACCTGATTCTCCAGCTTTTCAATGTAATAGTGAACAAGTGAGACGTGCACCGCAGAAAATCCGCATTAAAAGTTGAAACAGGCTAAACTGCATTTAAGATTTGAACAAGCAAAAAAACATTTTACCGCACGAAACAAGGGGTTTAAAAGCAAGATTTTTACTGAGTAAGACGACACAATATCCTTTCACCAGGGAGGCAGGGAACAAAAACAGCGTGTACAGAGCAGAAGAAATTCTAGAAAATTCCTAAAGGCGTTTGGAAAATTGCATGCCACTGCGCATTCAGTGCTTTTAATCAATTCAAAAAATTAACAAATTAACCAGAATTTCCCAAAAATTGGAGTTAATTTCCTAGCTGATTTTTCAAGAATCATTTTTTAATGATTAGATCACAACTGTAATTTCATTTCAAGAAAATTATAATTTTTTATAATTTAACTGAATGAAAAAGGTTTGACCGAATTGGCGATCACACAGCTCAATGTAGGCATGCTCATCAAAATATTGGTGATCTATACACTCAGCATATAGGACGCGTTAAAGCGTTTGAATTCGTAAAGCTCAAGTAGGGTATTGTTAACTCAGTTTCATATGTTACGCAATATAATTGATACTTAAATGCAATGCCATTATACTGAAATGATGGTGAACTGTGATACCATTTTCTTATCTGCAAAATTTTTTTCAATCATTGTTTGCAGATGACTCGCTTACATGTATTTTTCCATCACCTGCTTGCGAGTTTAATTTTTCCCAGCTAACAGACACGATTACTTACATTCTCGATTGCTAATCACCTTTGAAAAAATCATCCCCCTGTTTGTAACATAAGCACAGTGCATATGGTGTCAGAAAAATTGATTCAAATCAGCTCTTCGCAGCCTGGATCTAAAGTTATGAAGAAGCGAAATCTAACAAAGTCTGACCGAACCAGTGAATGCATTGATTTTTGTCATCATAAATACCGCATATTTTTCAGCTTCAGGTTGGGATATTTTTTCCTTATCACAATATCGGGCGTTATCGTGCTTCTTCAGAAACTGCTAAGGAAGTAAAACCTAATAACTTGTGTGAAACTTCTGCTGATGATCAATGTGCACGTTTACGCAATAACGTTGTCCTTGAGTGGCATGGAACATACGAAGTACTTCTGTTTCTGATGCAATTTCACATCGACACATTGTGCAGCATGCATGCATGCTACGTGATTTACACAAATCAGTACTACTAAGAATGAGAATAAACTTAAGAAAAAAAAAATTGTGTTCTGTATTTAACCGCGGTAAAAGCATTGAAATCTTTTAGCAAACAACCTGGAAATCTGTTTTCGCAACACATCGTTGATTGCTTTCGTTCTGAAATGTGAAAAGTCGCAGAATGTAAACAGTGGTTTGTCTCTAACCACCGGTAGGACAACATCGTATGCAGCTGCACAATTTTCATTCCCCCAATTAGCAAAGTATTCGTAATTTTATTTAAATTTGATCTTAATTTTAGTCAATTATGATCTAATAACGCTTTTGTTCTCCAAAATTCATACTAAATGCTTTTTGCATATGATCTATGCTGCCATCGTCCACTTTCTACAATTAACCTCGCAAATAAGTCTAGTCGAGGCAAACAAGCTTGTTTTTTTACAACTTCCATCAGTTAGGTAAAACGTAGATCAGGGGTCAACAACCTTTTTGAAACTGCGAGCTACTTCTTGTGTACCAATTAATGCGAAGGGCTACTAGTTTGATACACACTTCTGAAATAAAAATTTGGCTCAATTTACCTTCAACTATTTTAGTATATTCGTTAATGTGAAGACATGCTAATGTTATTTTTAGAACAGGTCCGTGGGCGACCTACTTGGTCCTTGTGGGCGACTTGGTGCCCGCGGGCACCACGTTGGTGACCCCTGACGTAAATATTCTAAGTGAGATTCAACGCTTTGAATAAGAAGACAGCAACTTGAAAAAACAAATTGAAAGACAACACAGAGCTCTTTTGGGTTGCGGGATGGCGTTGAGTGATTTGAGCCGATGTACGAAAACATTGCAACTATCCATATCCATGTATTTCGAAAATTATCCAAGAAACTTACCAGTAGGGCCATTCTTATGACCTAAAAAATTTGATAACATGACTTTATTTTTCAGAAAATATGATTTTATATAACCAAACAAAAATATTTCTTTTTGCAATACCTTTCTGGTGCTTCCTTTTTGCTACATGTTGTTCAACAAAAAAGTGCTTCTCGAGAATCTGCCGTAACCACAAAAAGAACTAACGCAAAATTTCCCAAATTATAATGAATCTAGTAGTGAATCTTGTCAAGGACACTTCTTTCAGCGAAGTTCATTCAAGGGCAAACTGTTACTTGTGCCTTAACAATATTCACTGCCTCTCCGTTTTCCCTCTTCGATTGTAAAGTAACACTCAGCATCATCCGTCGTCCTAAACGTGATCTGTATGAGCATTTCTTTTGGCAGTTAACCGGGTAAATGGCGTAGGTAGGGTTGTTGACTAAACTACTACCGTAGGCCCTTGCAGGCAGAATGCAGGAAAATCACAGAAATGGACAGAACGACAGTGACATTGTAGGAATTGTGAACGTTTCACCATCACGCGAGCTGCATTGAACAGACGCATTATTTCGACTATAACTGGCTGAAGCAAGGGCCGGCAAATCAACCTGGAGGTCAACCCAGCCAGTCTCAGTAGTCCAGAAGGTAGTGAGAATTTTTTTATTAAGAGTTTCAGGTGAGCTAGAAAATGTTTGTTGCAAACTGAAATGAATGTAACACGCAAGAAGTTATTAATTGTGTTTCGATGTTCGTACAGGCAAAACTACCGTAGAAAAGCAAATACCATCAAATTGTACGGAAAGATGTTCCGTTTTTTTTAAGGAAAATGTTAGGTACCCGATATGGATCTGTAGGGACCCGATTTCTCTGATTCTAGGGACCCGATTTTCTCTGATTTTAGGG
>JGI24021J15306_10002143_pt1 | contig 20823 bp, 6 predicted proteins | sample Ectturendosymbi1_FD_15306 | JGI IMG/M metagenome (IMG submission 15306)
TTAATACTTGGGCGAGTGGATGGCTGTGCAAATATCCTGACGAAAACCAAGTTAGCGGTCACAATCAAACAAGGGGTTCCGTAGGAGAAACATGCTGCCTTTAATATGTATTTTTTCCACGTGAGGTTCATCACCTGCAGAAAATCGCGTAGCAACATTTTAAACAATTTATATTTATATAACAAGTCCACAAAATTTCATTTATAATTTCCCATGTTCCATGGAAGCTGTAGGCATAGTCAAGTCATAGTTGCCCCATGACATTGGCGGGTAAATACGTCAACCACAGTTAACTTGAATTTGTAATAATGGCAGCAATGATTTCTTGCTGTGTTCAGAATTGAATTTAACAGCATTTAATTCAACTGGTTTTTCGGCTGTCCAAACCAACTTCAAGCATTGTTTGTTATACGATTGTGACAGTTTATATGTTTATCCAGTCAAAGTGTAAGGTCAATCAGATGCTTTGGGAAACAGAATATAGCAAAAGGTTTTGCTTTGAGGGAAATCCGAAGTACTGTACTTTTATTTATCTTGATTGAGGTAGGTTCCACATCAAAAGTTAAAGATGCATAAAAAGCTAGTTCGAGACCGGGCGATTTCTCACAACACCACGCATCCTCAGTCATGAAATGTGCAAGCAATCCCTCCGGGTGAAACGTTGAAACGCTAAAGCAATACCAGGGAAAGACTAAAATAAATACATCTGAACGCAGTTATAAACTAAATAAATACGTCGTTCCCAAATATTTGCTTTCACTGGATCTTCACAACTATCTGACACCAATTGATAGAGCAACAAAACCGAACCATACTGTCGGAAACAAGCCGTTATTACTCAAACAGAGCGTTGTTAAAATGTGTAAGGATTGCGTTCGCAACGTTGGCAGCATATACTCTCGAGAAATGTTTCCAAATCTTTCTACCTATGTGGCCAAGGTACGTTTTGGTTAAAATTGCGTGGCCCACTACCTTGTTAACATGGCCTATGCTGCTATACGCATCAGTAAGCACACATATTCTAAAGTAGCGAATTAATTCCTGCAGGCATTTGTGAGAATCTTGCCGAGGTAATCTTCTTTCCGTTGGTGGAGACGCCTCAATCGTGTGGTTTTTGAATATAAGATTCACTTAAACATATATAAGATTCACTTAAACATCGTTATGGGTGGTGTGATTTTCAATTAATGAACTATATTTCCTCCCCTGTTGGTTTTAGGAAGTCTTCAGTGGCGAAGTCGAAACAATCTTAGTTATGCAATGATTTTGAGAATTCTACTTTGTCGATTGTTCGGCTGTGCAGACTTTGGAGAAACATTAGTTCTAAACCAGTGTTGGCAAATGCTTGTCGAAAGCGTTCACTTGATATTTCTGATGCAGTTATCCAAAATATTTCATCGATCAATCTATGGAATCCATCTGCCTCACTTGCCATACCAGCAATCGGCTGTATAGTGCACAGCGATGTTTGCCAATGAGACATAGTGATCACCGGTTATACTTCCGTTTTTTGTATGTAATTGGTTGCCATATTTGGTAACGACGTTGTTAAAACAAGTGCTATTTAGTGCGACAATGACTTTACGGACCTTAGTTTTGCATGTGGAATTCCTATTCACTGCACTTCTAGAGCTTTTGTTACAGTGTCTTTGTACAAGGTTGGGTAAAGTGCTTTCATATCTGCTGCCACAATGTAAAACACGCGTTTTTTGCTTTTCACTTCCTAGGCTTTGATCAGGCGGTCTTTCCTGTTGAGCATCTCCGATTTATTGACGATATCTCGACAAAACTCGTCTGGGCTATTTTTGCAAACGTGTGCGCGAATAAATTTGAGTAGAAATTCTAAAAATAAAGTATTGCGTGAGGTGCTGATGTTTCCAGCTGATAGTAAAAGGCGTACCGGTATGTCTTTGATATCACCGTTCAGTAAATGCTATGGGATTGACTTATTTGCCCTGAAAAGCGTAAGCCGGTGTTTCGCAACGAAGAAATTTTGCTGATGCACCGTTGACCTTGATGTCAGTCTCCCTCCATTTCATTCCAGTTTTGTTGTAGCAGCAGCTCATTCTTGCACCCTTTTTCGTTATTCTTTGACCTGTTTTAACCTATTTCATCATCCATGGGCAGTGAGCAAGATATATTTGAATGCTCAACACTCCCTCCTCAGTGTTGAGCAATGAGCAGCCGAGTTTAATGGCGCTCTATAGGGTATGCTGCAAAGTTTAAGAACGCAATCCTTTCTACGCGCATTCTGAAACGCTGTGTTGGAGCCATAGGCGTGTTTCCGTAAGTGTGGGTCTATTGCGTTGCTCGATAAGCGTAGAATAGTTTTGAAGTTTCAGTGAAACAAATTATTTGGGAACAACGCATTTATTCGTTTGTAATGATTTGATCATTTTAGTCTTCAGTTTCTTTCCTTTCTCTGCTCCGGCTTTAGTTTTCCACCTTTCACCAGTAAGCACTGCTGCATGTTTAAGGACTGACGTAGCGCAGTGTTACGTGAAACTGATTTCCTACAAAAAAATGCTCGATTAATTCGCTTGTTTCACTTTAAATAGACTTGTTAGCTGAATATAGGCATGTGCAAGCTTGAATAATCGCAAAATGCAGAAAGCAAAGCTTAATCGGCTGATTGCTCGAAAGCTTTTACCAGAACAACAGCTTTTCATTGTATGCTTTACTCTTTTCACGAAGCATTGGCACCAGGTCAGTCGTCAGGATCCGTTATTACTGCTTGGTCGAGCAGTTCAATCAACAGTAATATCGTGAGTTTGGTAGAAAATTTCATTCAACACTAGTATTTTGAGCTGATGAACAAGACGCTTTGAGTTTCAAGAAATAACTAGTGACCATGAAAACGAACAGCTACAGTAATTATCTGCTTAAATGTGGAATGAGGTGCGATTGTTGTTTTTGATTTTTCAGAAAATTTCGCCCCATCTTGAAATGAACTAATTTCTATCGAGTGTTTTCCAAATGTACAATAAAGTTCAAAAACCATGTTTACAATCTTTTAGAAAATTGGTTTTCCCCAATCTGTTTCAACATCTCTACGAAGTATGGAAAATTACTATAAAAGAATAAAACAAGAAAACAGAAATGTTTGTTTTTTAATATATTTTACGCACGCGCATACATTATTTGGAACAGATCAACTTTAAAATTGATACCATTATTAAAACCGACTGGAACCTGTCTTAGCTTCACCCGACATATCTTTCCTGCGTGTGAGGTTGAGAAGTTTGTTCGTATTGAGTAACTTCATAAACGGTTTGACACAGCTGAAATTTTAACTTTTCTACAAATCACAAACTTGGTAGATTCAGGTTTCAACCGGCAACGAACGTTCTCTCGTTCATCAAGCAGTAAGGTAGCTTTAAATAAAATCACGTTCGATAGAAACAATTCTGAGTGAAAGTGCAATTATCTATAAGCTTGCTGAAGACCAACTGTTTGTATTACAAAAACAAGGTGATGCGTTGACGAACAACTTTCCATTGCAAACAATTCTGATCAAACGGAGAGCTTATTTTTATTTTCACTTTTGTCATCACATATGGCTTGGAAAGACTGGACGTCTTTCTATTCTTGACCGCGTTTGCCTGCTGTGAATAAAGATAACAAAAACGAAATTTACTCATTTGAAGACAATACGGCATCAAACATCCACCAGTTGCTATCACCTTCTGTCACAATACTGCGGTTTCAGAATAGGATAAGCTTAGCTTAGGTCTCAGGCAGCTATTGCGAAAGACTGACGTGACGATGCAACCTCTGACAAAAAATAAGTGTATCTCACCACAACAAGCGACTTGAGCAAGAGATGGGCATATGTTGCCATCCAACACCAGGTGGTGAGAAGGAAGTAGTGCAGCAGAGTTGCAGACACAACGCAACCTACAGTTTCACTTCTTTTGTCAATTCCAGTCAAGAATATCAAGTAAACAACTATGGTGTTGGCGTAAATGTTTACCATCACCTTGACTGGACGACGTTGTCGTAATTCCCTGTGAAGTAGCAAAAAGTTTACGTCGTAGATAGCATTAGACAGAAATCAAGTAGGGCGATTGTCCCCCAAAATAAATTTTTAATAAGCTGGCCAAATGTTCAGAAATATTTTAAATTGGTAACAAATTTTAGAGCTATGTGCAAGTTTTCTGAATTAGGGTTGTGAATGGAGTCCATTGTGAAGCCTTAATCTGGCCCGATCTCCACATTTATTTTTCAAGCCCCATTTGCTCAATGAGTTCAGATATGCGCAACTGCGGAGTTCTGGTGGCGTAGCATAGTGAACATAACTGAAAAATTTACAATTAATCATTTTTAATTCAAAAAATTGAATCACCTCGATTTATTAAGAAGAACTGGCGACAAAAGCGTCCGTCGTTTAGAGTCGTATCAAGGTTAGATGGCGCCCGGGGCAATAAACAAGTTAGGCGCTACAATGTTCGAACCTTGCGTCTTGCGGAAGCAAGGTACTGCACTGAATAAAGTACTTGCGACATTGTTGGGACTTTTTGGTGCCCATTCAGTGACTTGGCGCCCGGGCATTGTGCCCCCTTGCCCCCCTCGTTACGTCCCTGCCATCGTTGCAAAACAACTTCTTATGCAAACTCGAAACCAACTCTAAACATTTTGACAAACTTTAAGCCCGAATCGAGTCAGACCCAAAAAGAACTGCCCGACTAACAACTTATGTTTTGAACAAAAAAAGTGATAAAAAAACGAGTTAGAAATTCACGCAGGCCTAAAAAACTGAAGTAATAGCTAATTATAAAATATTTGTTGCCCTGACTTTTTGATAAAATTACCGTCTCGAAAACTGGTTTTACTAAAGACCACGCAAAAAAGTTATGGCAAATGCACCTGGTGATTTCTTAAGAAAGTTTTCTGTGTGTCACTTGTAGGCTCAAACGTAACAGGCTGTTGCCCATTTTGACCTAACTTTTAAAAAATACAGATATACAATTAGGTCGGCTACACGAAACTCATCTGGTGATGCTCCAACTGAAGCTAAGCCAATGGCGACTCCCGCACGCTCACCGGGCAGAGCCAGTCCTCGATTACGATCTATGTTGTAGAATGTGAGCTTCCTTGCTTTGTATAATTGTGCCACCACCCACTTCACTGATTAAGGTTGTAAACTCGGTCTCTTTTCTTTGGGCCTTATCACCATCAGGCCCGTAACCAGTGGAGGCGGGGGCGAAGCAACCCCTGCAAAATTTTTCGCCACCTCTGGAGAAATGTGTTTGACATAGTTTAAAACAATTGGATATAGTTTAAAAAATTTCGGTCGCTCTCAGAAAACTTTTCACCCTCCCTGGTGTCCCAAGCTGGTTACGGGCAGGTCACCATGCATATATTTTCATTCCATGTCTGGCCTTTCGCGTTGATGTTGCAGGTGACCTGATTCAAAAAGTATCGTTCGTAGCAAGCGTTCTCGCGCGGTTTACTCGGGCTCATCTGTTAGAGCTCGAGCTGCCACCTGGAACTAGGTAGTATTTAAAACACAATCAATATCAGAGTGAATGTTTTTCAAACCAATGAATTTGCATAGAACATTGAATTTGAAATCCCATCCAGTGGACAGTTCCCATTCAAGAATAATTTCAAACGAACGATAAATTATCCAGTAACTCAGGCAAAACTCAATACTGAACCTACCTAGTGCGCAGAGAACAAACTGGTNTTATCATTGGTTTGTGACGTGATTACGCAAGAACTGACGATTTCCCATGAGAACTTCTCATTGATTGTTACGTAACTATGTCACAGAGCAAAGATAGTGCCAGCCAGAATCAGAGTAAGTAAAAATTTCAGTGACGCAAGCTTCCAACGGTTGCATTCAGTCAGTGGCCTCTGTATAAATCACATTATGAGCCCAAATTACGCGTTTGACCTTTGAGTCGCCTCTGAGCTCAGCTCAACCTACAGATCGTCGCTTTTGTTTCAACTCTTTTCCTGTGATGTCTTCACAAACTAGTGATTTTTATGTGGAACACACCAGCAACTGCAAGTAAAATGGATGAGTACTTGCTTTATGGAACGTCGCTGAATAGGAGGTAAGAATGTGTTTTTAAGAAAGTGGGTTTGAAACTCAGAAATGCTTATACATTGTTCAAGCGGTGATACAGATCTAAGCAATTAGTTTACAATCAAGACAGTTAATTTGCAAAACAAGAGAAACCATCGCTGGAGCACAGTAGCTGTAGTCATAGTGTTTACTTGTGATCATATAAAATTGATTGCCCGGCTTGATCATGGGATTCCCACGAAATAAAGTATTGCGAAGTACATTACATCATGTGCATGTCGAGTAATCTAGATTCTACCGAACCGTAGCTTAAGCCCCACAAACGCCCAAGTAAAAGAAAATCGGATGACCTATTTTTGGTTGTCTACTAAAACAGGGTCCATAAACCTTAATTTCAGATGCCTCGCATCAATACGCCACGGCACTAAGCTCCTATGCCTAATATTTTATGTGATCTCAGCATAATATAATGGTATTAAACGCCACAGATTTCCTGCTGTCGACGTTAAAATTACTCACGTTAAGACACGGGATGAATTTTAAGTCCACTCTCCCATCATACACCATCACACAAATCCTAGGAATCCCATTCCCGTAGATAAACCTGCTGACTTCCTTCTCTTGGTCATACACCAATCGCAGGATGGTTAGGATTATCATTACACGCAATCCAGGTAGGTGAACACCAAAATTGTTAAACGGTAGGAAAATTGATTTGAGGCTATAGGAATTTTTAAATATTAGCTCAAAAGTTTTCATTTTATGTCCAACAATAAGCATGCTTAGCAATAACACGAAATGACAAAAATGAAGTAACAATGTGTTTTGTGCTCAGTTTTTTAACTTTCCTGTGTCGATAAACATTGCAAGTACTGTATTTTCATCACTTTTTGCTCCTTTCTGCGTTATTGCCCCATTTCCGTTTGTTTTACACCCACTTTTGATAAGTGAAATTATGAGTTGATTTTATTTAGAACTTAGTGGCCTATACTTACTGCAAACTTCAGCATAGTTTGTCAATAACGCAGTTGACCTATATTGTAATTATGGCTAAAGGCTGGTTACAACAAAAGTTATTTGATTATGTTTTTGAGTATTAAAACAAAAAGTTATTTGAACGACCAATTATTTTGGTCCGCTTCGGTGCTACAAACTATTTTTTGCTCAAATACCACAAAAACTAATTTTTGTCACTAATTTACGCGGCAAAATTTTCAAACAACTCTGAACCTTTGTCAAATTATTTAACAAAATCGTCGTCATTTATACAAAAATCACCTTGAAAAATATTTAGATATTTGTACGAACCTTGGCATCAATAGAAGCGCCATCGTAATCAATAAGGCCACTATAGAAATCGAGCATCCAACAATCGTGACAATTTGCAATGATATCTGAGGAGCGATGCTGTAAATGTCCTGGAACAACACAAAATTATGGAATTGTAATTGTGCATAAGATATAGAATGCATGAGCAACAGTATATGCAACTAAGGTATATTTGTCACAGAGTTTAGGTGAAGGTTACAGGGAATTCACGACTGCAACTAGCAAAGTTTTAAATGCCAACAACGCTGATATTTGCAAAATAGGAACGAAAATTTTTAACAAAGTTTCATGATACCCTAGTTCCTGACAGAAGTTCCACTTCAGTCTTTTTACACAGAAACGTCGTGCATTCTCTCGTCAATACATTTCTTTGTCAGCTATTTCTGTATAAAGGTGGAAGAAGTAAACAGTTTATATGCACTAAATCTGAATATCAGAGCAGAGGTTTGCTCTTTTTCGGAATTATCCATCAATTTTAAAGTGAGCACTGGCTACTTTGAGTGTATGAAGTGCCGATTTTTTCTTTACCTGAAGAATTCACTCAGTGACGCTAAGAGTTTTTGGTTTTGATCTTTGGCAATTGACATCATCAATTTTGTGTTGTGAAAAACTCTGCCAGTGTTGTTTGTCCTAGTGTAAGAGAATGGTTAACGACAACTAAAGACGAAGAGTATAGGAGCGATTGGTCAACCGCTAGGTCCATGAAATACAGAGAATGAATGAAACCATTTAGCTAAGATTTGTTAAAGCTGTGTTTTAGGTTTTTGCGATAACGGATCGACCTTTTTTCAATTTCTGTTGATATCGAGAACTGCCACAAATATCTGATATTTCAGGACAGGGTAATTCCAAATACGCGGAAAAAACACTCACAAACAAAAGAGCGAAGTTTGTTAAATGTGTGCACAAGCATTGAGGCGGAAAGGAAGAACGATCAAGGGAACATCCCTCTGTAGACCATGAACTCGTACTGAAGTTCCAAAAGACGCACGTCTGATTCACGTAGAAAGCCTGGAATAACAGCAAGGATAGTTAAATCAAACTTTTTTTGCAAAGTTGGCAATGCTGCGTACGTGGACATTCCTCTGATTTTTTGTAAGGTTACATGTAGTATCCTACTTTTGTTTTTGCAAAAAAACGTGAAGTTGGCTGATAATCGTTTGATTTGGAAATTAATGGAAATGAGTGATGAGTCAAAATCCACGTCATTACTTTTATACCACTTGCATTAAATAATAGTGTGCTGTACCTTTTCGGAGTTCAAACACATTTTGAAATGTAAAAATCACAAAGCTTTTGCATTAGCATGACCTTAGCTCAAATAAAAAAATGGGTATCGTAGTCTATTTGGTTATTTTTTACGGACTAAGGTCAAAGTCGAGAAATCTCAGCAAATAAGCATTAAAGCTCATTCTGTAACTGAGGCTCTGATTTTGATCTGAAATGAACAAAAGCTTACATTAACTGGAGAAACTTTAAAATCTTCAAAATTAGCCAGAAAACTACAGATTTTCAATCTAGTCCTTTGTATTTCTTGACAAAAAATCCGCTTTCCAAGTATATGAAATTAACAAAAGCAAAATCCCCTGGGTCGGGGACTGCCCGTGGTTCCTGAGCGAGCCAAGCTTTTTAGGAATGTAATACTGTTACTTCGTTTGCCTGACGCTTCTTTGTTATAGGAATCGTGCACAGCTAAGCTTAATTGCGTGCTTCATTTGGCAGCAGAAAGCTCTAACACAAGCTGTAAAAGCCACACGCGGCCCACCGGCTGCTTGGTTTGCAGGTCTACTTCGGGGTATATCTTTCCAATACTTCATGCACTGTAGATATAAAATATTGTTTCGGACACCAAACAGTGATCTTAGTTATATGCGTACTTTGTGAAGTTTTTTTTGTACCCACTTTGAATCTTTTGTGACTTAATAATATAAAACGCTTTCAAACTGTGGTTATTTTCTTAAAGATGGCATAGTTCAATCAGCAAACATAGTAACTTTCTTTGCCTACGATCTACGAAAGGTAATCACTTTTTTGTGATAACACACGATTGTCACAGACAACCTAGTATATATGAACAAGTGAATATTTGAGCGCCCCCTCTATTTCACTTCTCTCCCACAAACGCCTTGTCTGGATCCGCTACTGCGTCAAATAAGTAACTTTTTGTAAGACTGCGTTTTTTCAATGTAAGAACTCAACTAGTCATAAAACAGCGAAGATTCCTGAAATCACATAGGCCTACCTGTATTTATGTTGTTGTATGCTATTCCAAGCGAGCTTCGATGTACAGCGTTTTTAAACTTGGTGAGAAGTTGCTTTAAAACTGCGCATGCAACTTCATCAATACATTTTAATGACAACAACCACCAGCTGTCAAGATTAGTTACAACAATGCAATTCTTCATTACATGACCAAAAATACTGTTTCACCAACCTCGAGAGATGTGTCATTTTGCTTGATTCCTGCTTTTTCGTTAATGTAAAAAAAAGTAATTTTCACTGGTTCGTTGAGACGGTCAATATTTCTAATTGTTGCTTGTGCTCCAACATCCGCAGAAGCTACCTATAATTACACGCAAGAGCCGCCATCAGTTTAATAGATTCAAATACAAACTAGACCAACAAACACAAATTGTGCGGTACACAAGCCCCTCCGCTTAAGACAAAATAATTCAAACGGAATTTATGTAAAGTGATGAGTTTTGCTTCGACTCATGCAGCTACCAATAAGTTTCAACGTCCCACTTAAAAAACGCGAGGCTTTTTGTCTTATTGAAACAGTAGTTTTTCGATGTTTTATTCGGAGCTTCACACAATCAGCAGATAGTTGGACAACAGCCTGTCTCTGTTGCTGCTTCTCATAGTTATTGCTCTTCATTCTCCTTAAAAGTACAAAAAATTGCATTTTGTTGTAATTTTCACTTAAGTTGAATTAAAACTTTCGAGGACCGACCACGATATTTCACAATTCGTGTGGCCCGTGAAAGTAAAAACATTCGCTACTCCTCATCTGTATCATCTCTGCGATGTTGTAAAAGAAAAACCTCAAACCTCATACCCAGTCCGATGTTTCATTCGAAGGGAAAAAGACGCTCGTTCTATACATCAGAAATGATGTTCGCACAGTGGATGTTCCAAGCGTTGCGTCGTTGGAAACAGAACGAAGAACTTCTGAGGAAAGGTTCAAAGATACCGGTTGGATGATGCTGCCATTAGTTTCAGCATACACCTCTGGCTTGAATTGAACAGATGAACTGTCGGTTTTGTGATCTTGTATCTGGAAAGCAAGTGAAGTTTGTTAGGTAAAAACTCTGTGTTTTAACAAAGTCGGCCATCAGTAGGAACTAGAGTCTTGCGCGGGCNGTTTAACTAGCACGAGTTGGTGGGTATCGGCAACTGGAGGGCAGGTGCCGGAAACCGCAAAGCTCTGCGTGCGGGGCGGGCTCAAAAATTCTTTGCGCGGGCAACTCAACGATGAACCAATGTATGTGCAAGTGAACATTTCCAAAAANTTCAATTTCTCATCTGTCAGTGATCTTGCAAGAAATGCGTTTTGTGTGATGGCAACTAGTGAACGAATGCTCTGTGTGGCCGGGCATGTCGAGAGTAGCAAAAGAATAAAATTGAAGAGTTCGTCAGTGAATGTTATAAACTTTTTCAAGAAAGCTTTGAAAGCGAAGAGAAGCGCTCATAATTAACTAAAATGTTTCACAGTATTAGTTTAGTGTTTGTTAAGAGCGTTTGTTACCTTCGAAACGAATTACTGAATAAATTGCCGTTAGCAATGAAACACGTTTCATGAAGTTTTGGTTGTTTTCAGGCACACCGTGACAGGTGTGGGGTTGGAACGGAAATAGTGCTGGGTGGGGCGGGTGAGGTTTGATAAAGTGCGAGAGGTGGTTTAGATGTCTGTGAGAACGGGTAATATTTTTCAATTCCTGCAGGTGCGGGGCGGTTCAAATTTTACGTTTACGCGGAGGGACGGAACAAAAATTTTCAACCCACGCATAACTCCAAAGTAGTAACATAAACTATTTTCATTATATAAACTATTTCAAGTATGTGATTGGATCAATTCGTTAACAACAATTTTCTGAAAACTTTTGTATGTTTTGAGCCATAGGGTTCTGCAAGCACGAATATCCGATTCTTCTTTAAAGCCCGAAAAATGTAAACTTAATCAAATCTGGTCATGCTAGCAAACAATGTGCGTTGATCCCAGTGGCGTAACTGGGGGGGAAAAGGGGGTGAGCCTCCCTCCTGACAAGCTAAATGTAAAAACTGGGCCCCCTTTATTTAACATTTTGGTATTTAGTATTCTTCAATTTAGTGTTTTTCTTTTCTTGGGGTGTTTTCGTTTCTTTTTTTATATCTAGTTTGGACATCCACGACATCTAAAGATTCACTATCATTTCTTCACTTTTTCCTGTGTTTTCGATAGTGAGCCCCGTTCAGAAAATCTTTTCCTCCCCTGGCTAAAACCTGTAGTTGCGCCACTGCTTGCTTCTTGTAAGTTTACAGAACAAGACGTAGAGCCACCTGTATTCTCAATTCTAACAGTACTTTCTTCACTTAATAAATATTGAGATTCTTCGGCTTGCAAATGACACATAACAAAATATAAACAACTTCGTTTCAACATTCATTACAACTTTAACGTACTACCAAAAGATAATGGTCTGCTTTGTTTCAACAGATCTTTCATGAAGAACAAATAATATTGCTTTCTTTTGAATTCTTACCTGAGAAGCAATGTTCCGCGTTATAATCTTTATTTCGGCTGACTGGTCAACTAGCTCAATTTTAAAAGCCAGTGTTGTCAAGGACGTCAGTATATTGATACCAAAGTTGAGTGACACGTTGCTACGAACTGTGGTATTCAAATAGACAGATACATGATCTGCTACAGAAACCGTAAGAGCAAAATTTTGACTGGATATCTGCAATGTTTCAAAAATAGCTTGGTCTTTTTTCATAAAACTGCTAGCAGCTGCATATCAAGCAAAGCTACTCAGCACCTGAGTTGCATTTTCTGCAACCTTGTCCAAAAAATCAACAGTAGATCCAACATCTCCTTCGTTCAATATTGCTGCGTTGGATGTTGAGATGTCGAGTTCTAACAGGACTTCCATCAACGAAGTGTCATTTGAAACACCCACCAGAATTTCCTGTAAGTGACCAATCAAAACTTTTGCGTGACATTACAAACACTAAAAGGCTTTTCTAGTTTCCACAAAGATCGACGGAATACAGATTAAAAAAAATAGAAGGTTTTTTTCTCGCTTAATCTTTAGCCTAAAAATATTGCTTTAGATGTGTGGAAACAACAAATATGTTGTTGTTAATCATTCTTAATCGTAGTCAATTAGTTTTCACTGCTTGAATTGTCCTGTTTCGTTGGTCGGTAGTTTTGCTGTGCTGTGATTTCACACAGGTCGTCCTGTTACGTTTGCTGTGCTGCAACGTTTCGGCATGTACAGCCTGGAAAACCGAAACAGTCCCCACGAAAAACAAGATCGTAGTACATTAGAAAGGATATCGAGCTTATTTGGGCAATAAATTATCTTCATTTCACAGGTAAAACAAGCAAGGAATCAATCACAAATTTTTGATAGGAAATCGATTTCACGTAACACTACACATCGTCACTCCTTACACCTTATACAAATAGAATCTTATTTCGGCAAGTCTCTACACAGCGGTGGTTTCAAGAGGATGCGAACGAGGTACTTGCCTGAGGCACTCCCTGTTTAGGACCCTGCGAGGTGTTTCGCGCGTAACTTTTTATCATTTTTGGTAAGTAACGTATTATCCACTCATAATAAACTCCGAACAGATAATAAGTAAGTAGTCTGCTTTCAAAAAGCCCCCAACAGCAATTGCAGTGTGTAAGTACTCTGCTTTAAAACGGGCTCCCAGTAGGAATTGCAATGCGGAAGTACCCTGCTTTGAAGGGGCGCCCAACAGCAACTGTAATGTAAAAGCACTCTGCTCTCAAACGATCCTCAACAGCAACTGCAACGTGTAAGCACTGTTTTCAGAAGAGTCCCCAATAGCAACTGTAATGTGTAAGTTTTTTTGCGGGAAAAATGACACTAAGCCATAGCCAAACCACTATTCGAAACTTCAACACTAAAACTAAGCTGTATCCATCGTGTAACCATAACCCATAATGCAGCATAGAGAACTGTACAACACTATGGTTTGAGTGGCACATGGTAATGCGGTAAAATTTGACAATGTCGTCAAATGCGTAACGGACAACGGTTGTAAACATTTACCTGAACAGCCTACTTGATTTAGATTTGAGTCCTTGGCTAGCATAGATTTGTAAATAAATTTTAGTTTGACATTTAATTTACAACAAGTTTTTCTACCAGTAAAGTGCATTTTGAAGTGAAGTCCTTTCACAATAACTTTTTCTCCAAAATGTAAATAATATGTGAATTATATTTGGTTGATTTAAACAGTCTTCAGTGATAGTTGATGCTGAATGATGTTGCTTTCGCTTTGTTTTACGTCTAATGTTGCTGAATTTTTTATACGTGGTTGCGGTAAACAATTGCTAGTTTTTACGATATTTCTTATTTATAGTCTTGTCGTCGTCCAAGCTTCTTGAAAAGGTTTATGACGGTTAGCAGAGTATGATGACTTCATCAGAGGGCCCTCGTTTTCAGGCTTTCCTCCGGCCCCCCAAACCAAAGTCCACCAATGTCTGTGTACTTTCAAACCATAGTCAACCACAGTCATAGGGCAGATGTGTATCTTGTCGAAAAAAGAACAGTATTCATTGCCCACAGTATTGCTGTAACACTGAACTATTGGGTATCAAATTGTGTGAATATGCTCCATCACACTGGGACGGAAACCCAGGTGGCAATATGCTGCGAACTTTGTGAAAATAAAATCTTCTACGATATGGTGCCAGTGCGAATTTGTCTGACCAATGTGGCAAGGATTAGCTGCATTGTCACACTTCTTGTGATGCACCGTTTTTCTTTAAAGGGCAGAATGTTAAACTACATTCATGCACAGGAGTTCTTACATATGTTTCTTATTGAAGTTGTGAAATATCAATCTCAATTTCAAAGTTGCTGACTAAACTTTTTGCGCTTCATAACACCTCAAATTTCAAATGTGCTGTGCAAAAATCTACGAAACCAGAAAAAGGCAAGAGAGTTTATCAAATAAACACTAATTTGTTAAAATCCTCACGTTTCCTATGGCAGGTCAGTTTGTCACTAGAAAAACTATCATAAATTTGGGAAAGTTTTGAAAGAGTTATGTACTTGCATCTAAGATTGCTGCATGCCAGATAAACCTGACATAAATTGCACGAAATTTTTTGTGTTAGTCTAGTCATAAAACAGAAAATAGTGAGCCTAGTCGATGTGCTGAAAACCGACCACTCTGGTCGAGTTAAGACCATCGGCAAAAACACGGCTCGAATCTAACCACTCCAATGATCTGAGTCATTATGGCGGGTGGCCGGTTACCTCTTTCGGTAAAGAGCTGGCCTCACAATTGTGAGGCAGACGTTCGATCCCCCTCGCCGGTTTTTCCAGCAAAGGAACGTAGCACCCAGCTCATGGGCCAATGCTGCTACCGCCCGCGGTGGTCTTAAATTGCGACTGCGCTTTGTGCAATTACGTACTGTATCACGCTGTTGTATCGTGTACACATTTCAGCGCCTCACTATGCCTCGTCTGCTGTGATTCATGTGTCGGGATTGTGCGCGCCTTTCCGCAATTTCCGCAATAAACAGGAGGAAATGGAGGTTTTCGGAGGAAAACCTCCATACGCAAGAAGAAGTCATTATGGCTGTCGCCAGCAGGGTAGATGTGGTGCCTGGTACCCAATTTGTGATATATGCCCTCTGCCGCCAATTGACAATTGACCAAGTCATTTTTGGGCTTTTGTTGATGATAGCCTCGCCGTTTAATTTGCTGCCCTCAACCGAAAACCGACGACACATCTGTGAGTCACTCAACCGCTGTCTTATGTAGAAAGTAATAAATTTGAATCGGCCTCATCGGTAACGCTCGAATCTTTGGCTGAAACAATTCTCAGGAAACAACGAGTTCCAGAACCAAACCATCTGGATTCATTTAAAGTTAAGACTTGCTACGTAAGCGTTGTCATAACTACAGGCCGGCGGCCCGTATGTGGGGTGAGGACAGAATTTAAGACCCGCGAGCTTTTGCAGTATTGTTTTAATGTCTTGTGTATGTTATAGTAGGTAATTTATAACAAGCATAACGTCTTTTAATCAAAATGTAGAATAATAACGGCGTTAGACTAGAGCAGTGGTTTTCGACCTTTTTTTGTAGCGCGACCCATTATAGCAACCCGCTGTAATCAAACGACCCCCATCTAAAACACGAATAAAGCAAATGTAATACAGCTGTGTGCATGGAATATCTACGCACAGCCCCACCAAAATTGTTCACCACCCTCTGGGGACGTGACTCCAGGTTGGAAACCACTGGACTAGAGGGTTCCCAACCTTTTCAAACATGTGGCCCGATTAATACACAGACAAAGAGTACGTGGCCGACCGACTGCAAAACTTCTCCAGTGCAAAAACTGTTGCGTTGCACATGCACAGAGAGAGTAAAAATACAAGCAACTAAAGACGAAGTTTAATAGCACAACGTGCGCTGCAATCAGTGGGAAGGCTGAGTCTGTTTATTGTTAGAAGCATAGATATTTGAGGCTCAATACATGACCATGTACAGATCAAGTCATCTTCCACATTCAGCCTGCTCTAGATTTTGTTTTCACGGCAACAAGAGCTGCCTATCTGCCTGAAAATGCCTTCAGTAACTGCATACTGTTCACAGCTTGGTAGACTACGTGGAAACATCCATGGCGCACTAATTTCTAACACTGACGAAAGAGAGCATATTGTGACGTTGTAGTTGTACCAGGCAGCAACCCGTCAAAATTTTCCCATGGCCCGCTAGTGGACCATAGCCCACAGATCGAGAAAGGCCGGACTTAACTGTAGAGAGCTTCTGGAATTAGTCAGCAAAGATTGATTTCCTGATCTGAGAGGTTTCTCACCAAACTGTACTCGACGTTTGGAAGCGCATACGTGTGTGAGCGTGCATTTTCTACGACGAAACACTGGAGCGTGCATTTTCTACGACGAAACAGCAAGCCAAACATCTAAACCGAAATCGAATAGCAGACGAAACACTGGACGATAGTCTTCGACGTGCTACCACTGACATTGGTATTGGTATGGGAACGGTAATGTCAGAGAAGCTTGGACCACAGGCATCCTGCTTACAGAGATTTGCAATAAATTGCTTTTTGTTGTGATGTAATACTGTAAATTCAACAATGGTCTCAATTATCATTCCTTTTTGAGTTTCAAATGTTGCAATTCTGTTGTTTTATACATCATTTTGTTGGAAGTGGCGCGCAAGTTGTGAAGGTTTTGCAAATTCGCCCGCAGGTCAAAAAGTAGTTGGACCCCCCTGTGCTATGTAATACCAGGGCCGGCGTTAGCAAGTGCGGGGCTCGATTGGAAGCACTTCTGCGGGGCCCCACTCAGTGGTGTGGAGACAATTTTGAGGTGATGCATCAAGGCATAATGATAGAAATTGGTGATGTTAAAATTAAAAAGGCGAGGCCTGAAAGAGTGACACCAAGACCTCTCCAGTAGAGACTTAAATGGACAGCGCCGGCAAAGCTAATAAATCAAAGAATTACAACCCTCCCTTCTCTCTGACCAGGTACCTCCCTGACCAGAAGGGAGGTACGAGTATAGTACCTGCAGAGAGGAGAGGTATTACGTGCTGTGTTAGTGCATATCCAGAACTGAAAAGTTTGTAGCAGCTACAGATTCCATTTATCTAGACCAGGAGTATTAGCCATGGATGACCTACCTCTTCACCATTTGCTGGTATTGTTTTGCCGTGAAACTTAGAAAAAAACCGTGTCCCATTACTCTCGTTGCTGAGGACAACTTCTATTATGATCGAAGGCGGTCCTATTCGGGCCAAATAGTCCAGGTTAGGTCCTAACATTCCGACTCATGACACCTGGCTAAGGAGCAGGATCATTTGTTCATCAAAATTTTGAATAATCGTGCACGCATGCCTCATCAAATACACCATGCGATGAGGATCCTTCTTTGTCAGAATCAACACTTTCGAAACGATATACCACTTTCCGTACATAAACGTCCACTTTTGAGTATCTGGCGTAACATGACCAGGCTGTCTGCCTATTATGTTGTTGCCTTCTTAAATGTGGTGTGGCATTGAGAGTAGGCTACATACCCTCAGTGGTTAAAATACTTGTCCAATACTTCTTTCGTTTTTTATGCTTTAGTCATTTTCGGCCTATGTCTCTTGGTCTTTCACTTATAGTATTTAGCTTAGTAGTAGATAAAATATACTCTTAAATACATTGCTCAAATTTTACTGTTAAAGCCAAAAACAAAACACCTTCCTATCACGACATACTTTACACGTGGAGAATGGTTACAGTGAAAAACACTTCATAGAGCACCGATTAAATCAGTAAAAACCGCTTATTTCAGCAGGTTTTGAATATCCCGCAGAGGTTTAAAAATTCTCTTCTCTATTAACACTAAAGAAATATACGAAGTGATTCTAGATCTCCCAATAAGTTCAAGCCTAATTTTTAATATTTCAAAACAAGCAAGTCCTGTAGTATAGCCTCAAACTTCCACGAAAGTTATTCCACTTTCCACCTTTTTAGATTTTTTACAACTTTCAATTGGTTAGGCTATATCTCAGAGATTACGACACCGATCTGTGCAAGATTGATGGCATAATCCTTATTTCGGTATTTATTTTATGATGCAATTTTCATCACAAATACATCCATGAGGCTTACTTCACCGGAACAAAATTGTCACTTCTGTTACTTTGCAAATGGCTTAAATGTTAAGTAATTTTTTGTGACTTTACCGTTATTTTTTCCACACCTGAAGTAGTCATTCATAACTAAAACTAGGTTTAATTTAAATCTTTTCGTGAATCTGAGGTTGCTCCATCAAATCTTAACGAGTGGGAAAATGAGCAATGCTATTGAAAGACTGACAAAGCAACAAGCATTTGCTATTACGAACTGAAAGTTACTTCCAGAACACATGCAGCAGTAACTATTGACATATCAACAACCACCGACCGGATTTTGCAGCAGCTATTGAAACCTGACGTGCCTAACAAGAAACGTTTTTGTAAATAGAACAGAAAACAGCTTCAAAACGTAAGCCCTCTCTGCCTTAACGAGGTGCTAGTGGAAACACGTGGCTACACACTATTGAAAACAACGACCATATTTGCTATATTATTTTGATGAGGGCGTTAAAAACCGCACAGTGCTCTTGGATTTTGTTGGTAACGGATCCTACGCTCACAAAATATTGTGGGCCCCTCCAGAGTTTTCTTAAGGTTTGACATTGCTGACTGCAAAGACACTTTGAGAGACCGCATCTGTTTTATCTGAATACCAAGATCTGGTAAGATGCTTTTAAAGCAAGTTTTGGTGTCTTTTGATGGTGGTAATAAAGCGAGTTTATACTGTATTTTGAAAAACGTTGGAAAAAATTACAAGATCGGTTTGGTCTCTCAAAAATCCTCAAGAATTACTGGGCTCCGGGCCGGCACTATAAACAAGCAGTTTCAGTAGTGAGTGGAATTTTGCGTTGGTTAAGAAGAAATCGGTCAAATCGGCTTAAAACCGGCTCTGGCAGTACAAGTGCACTATGGTTGAACATAACTGACCCATACCTTGCTTGAAATTTTCTGAAATATGTCGTTGGAGCAAGAGGAGACGTACAACGTAGATATATCAAATCGTGTGTAATTGTTATTGACACCTTCTGTAGCGCAAAAAATTGAGGCTTTGGAAATATCTGAAAATAACAGTTAAAAGTTCTAGGTTTTCTGTATCCTTTCGAGAAGTGAGCCGACTGTATTCTACATTCATCTTTTTGCGATGATTCAAACTTGCACGTATGTATATTCAAGTAAGTACTCTCCACAATGTGGATAAGCAAGCAGTCGATCAGCAAATTTTTAATACGAAATCAATTTCACGTGAAATTATGCATCCTCAGTCCTAAAATATGCTAGCAAAGCTTGCGAGTGAAAAGTTGAAAGGCTGAAGTAAGCGCAGAGAAAGCAAACAAACTTAAAACTAAAATGAATAAATCAGAACACAAGATCAGGAAACAGAACATCTTAACTAACAAATGTGACAAAAAACTGGGACAAATAAAAACTAGACAAAATGTTTTGCTCGAATAAATGAATGGTTTCAATATCTGAAAATAACTTAACTTCCAGTGATTATTGTTGATATGTCTACACTTAACAAATTGGGCTTAACATACGCAAAAGGACTCATTTTTCAAAAGCTCAAACTTTTACAGCAAGTCAAGCAACTTGTTTCATAATCCGTTCTTTAATGTTTCATCACATGACGAACAAGCTGATGCGTTTGTGTAAATAACCAACAAAGAATTGTAAAAATCTCACTTGTTTCTGGGCACGTCTCTGTAGAATAGGCTCTGAGACCACTGAGCGTCTTGATGAATGTAACAATTTGCTCATTTGACGTCAAAAAGGTTTCTTGGGCGCACTCTACACAAAACGCGTTAAAAGGTAATTGAGGCGTGGAAGACTGATGGGAAAAGCAACAATCAGTTCCTTAAAATACAGCTTTTTATGACGCTGCCTGCAGCTGCAGAGAACAATCCACATCCAGTATATTTTAAGTCTGAAGTAGGAGTTCTCATCAAGTAAAAACAAACGATATTTGCTTTTTTTGACATGCAAAATAGCATCTGAAAGCCAAAATGTAATTTTGTGAAACTTGTCATATTGCAATTAAGTCATTCATACATCTGCACCAAAACACCAAAGTGGTGATGTTTCTGGAATATCTGTTGCATTTCATCTGTTTTGACTTGGGTGAGTCAAAAGTTGACCGATATTGCAAAGACAGCAATGATTGTCTCATCTATGAAAATTGGTCCAGTGGAAATCTAATAATGAAAAGTTAAAATAATGACAACGTAGATATTAGTAACACTTTCCACGCAGTGGCTGATAAGACTCAAAATTTTTTGCCCGAATTTGAGAATGACATTATCAAACCGTCGTTGAAACTGCGTTGCACAAAATTCTACTTTTACCCAAACAGGTCAAGTCAAGAAGCGTTGGCAAAACGAGTAAATTACTGCCTTGACAATTTTTAAGTAAGCATAATCTGTTTTATACCAAAAAATAAAATACCACATGTGATAGTTATTTAGTTTCCGTGGCAAGTACTGCCTCATGTTTTATCGTGCAATCCATTGCTCCTTTGCTGAAATATTTTCTGACGATCTCGAAAACACTGATAACAGCCATAACGCGCCTATAGATTATTCACTGCCTATAGATTATTCACATTCCGTCCAGGCAGCCGAG
>JGI24021J15306_10002145_pt1 | contig 20814 bp, 19 predicted proteins | sample Ectturendosymbi1_FD_15306 | JGI IMG/M metagenome (IMG submission 15306)
TTTTTTATCGAACAAAATATGGGTACGCATCTTTTTGAGTCACCCTGTATTACAAATCAGCGGAAATGAGAGTCATTTTTTTATTTGAAAATGGCTGGAGCTTGGTACTATTTTTCCAAAACCTGCCTCCCGACCAGTCGTTTTCGATTTCCAATAGGAAGCTAAAAGATTTTTTGCTTATGATGAAACAGACTGCTTATGACGAACCAAAAGTTTCGAAAATACTCGATCAAGCTCGTTCTTTAATTGATTAAGTGCATGAAACGTATATTACAGAGTAGAGAGCTCAGCAAAATGAAAAGGAAGATTAGTTAAAAAATCTAACAATAAAAACAAAATTAGAAACTTTGGTTTTGATAGAAAGTCTGACACCAAAAGTTTCATATTCGGTAAATTCCCATCGCCCCAAAACGAGTTGGGTCACTACGATTCTTTGCATTGCTTGTTTTGTTTGACAGTCTCATGCCTTTTCATGAAACCTTTTTACATCGTAGGTAGTCTGTGGAGAGATAAACATCATTTAAAATATTGCTGGTTTTAGTAATTTTGATAATCTGTGTTATTGTAAAACATTAATGTTAACGCGATCCGATAAGAAAACGTTGAAATTATGTTCAAACAAAACGTATGCGACAATATACGCGCCATCTTTCCTCTCCTTAATGTGATTACAGAATTCTCAAGATTTCAAGTTTTATGCAACAGTTGGCCTTAAGGAAGGTTATCTGCCTTTTTCTGAGTACGTATTTCTGTAACGTTCACTGTTAAGTTTGTTGATAACTGTCTATTTGTGCTAAAGTTATTTGATGACCGTGTCATTCCATATTCTGTTCTTGTTGCGACGAACTCCATTTTTCTTCAGAACTTTGTTTTCCAATTTTGTTTCCTGTTTTTCTAGTTCATCCGTGTTCGTTGTCAATGACAACTTTTATTAATTGGTAGCAACGGACCTCTGCGTGCTTGTTTTTGTTTGGCAATTTATTTCAGTAATATGCATCACACCTGATCGAATGCTGCAACCTCTTTTTGAACGACGAACAAATTTACTTTTAGCCAGATATCTTAGTTTTTGTGCTCAGTATTCGACGGTCTACCTGCAGTGAATTTAGCGGTTAACTGGTATGTTTTTAGTCATATATTTGCAAAGAAGTATTGCTTGCGAAGCCACTCTTCGAACAAGTTACAACCTCGTGAAACATTGAGTCATGTAACTGCAGCCTGTTTATTTTATCGTCAGAGGTATGAGGTACGCGGCCCCGATATGGTTCACTAAAAATCAGCCTTGCTTTGCAACAGTCGATGAGACGAACAACGATATTGAAGTCATCAGGATTCCATCCAGGTACAGCGCGTTGAGACGAGTGCTCAGTTGTAACTATTAAAACTTTTTTTAATAAAATTTTTTTATTTAGTGGTAAAAGTTTCATACGCAAACATTTACGTTTTCGCTTACTTTATTACTTTGAGTGCTGATAGCCACCATCGCAATCACCACATTCTTCTCAAAGGCAGGGTTAAGAGCTCGGAAAGAACGATTATCTTCTCAAGTTATGCACAACTATTGTGCAGAAAATCGCCTCTCCTGATTGGTTGACGTTATCAGTGAAAAAAACGGTTGTAGAAAATTTTGCAAGATTTCCGGCAAAATCTTATCTGACACAGTCACGGCCACTTTCTAACTTTTGCAGTGTTGCAAAATATTTTTGTTGCACAAAATCGGTTACTTAACCTACTACTTAAATCGCAGCAATCACAAGCCGCCCAGGCTGAAGATCGTCAACAAGTTGCCTGTCATGTCTAAGAAGGAAAGTGGACAACGGAAGTGGATGTACACGAGACTTAACATGCCGGTTAAAATAGACGACGTCTTTACGAAAAGGTAAAAAAATTTTTGCAGTGGCGTTAAACCGGCACCGCCATGATCAACTCGATGTAGATATTCGTTGTCTGTCATTTTTGTTTTGATAATACTGTATTGCAATGCAGTAAAATTTGTTAGGGCGCAATGAGTGCTGCTTGAGAACTCCACAAAGTCTAGGTCCGGGCAAAGAACACAGAGAGCGTTCTGACAAGCTTTTTTCCTGACAATCCATTACAAAAGGTTTTGTTCATTAAACGCTCCGGTGATTTACAAAAATGAGTCAATTCCGCTTAAATTCTGTGGATACACAATGACAAGTAAACATGAAATACGCGACGAAGGCTTTCAAGAAGGAACTTTCCTGGATGCAAAAATACGTGGAAAGCTTTTTTATTAGATTCTCTTTGTACATGTTCTTTTTTTTTATTAAAAACCTTGTAATGTCAAACGAACCGTTGAATGTTAAAACCGAAAAGGTGTTAGCATTGATAAAAAAAACATAACTTTTACCGTTACTACATCAAACTGTCTTTTCCTTTTCGAGTTTTACAGAATACTGTGAATAACATTACCTGAAATCGTTGGTTGTTCCACTGACAAAGCGCTTACTACGCAGTGGCAAGTTGCTGTCATTGACTCAGTTATTTGTGTTGTCTGTTTCGCGACGATTGTTCTGACCATTTGTTTCACAATGTGCCGTGACTTCTATTTCTTTCCGTCATTACTGTCCGTCACAATATGTGGGTCACACAATAACGTGAGAGTGTTTTTCTCTTCCTTCCATTTCTCTTTTATTTCTATATGTTCCCCTACTTGTGTTAATACCCAGAAGTGCACTGCACTTCTCCATTTTCAATATTTGTTGGAAAGCGCATCTTGACTGTTCTAAATCGTTTACGTTTTTTTCTGTTTCTTTGCTTTCTTCCACGGGATCTTCACGCAGCTCCAACCACGCTATCAATATGTTTAATGAGCGAGACTCTGTTATGGACGATGGTGAGTAAAGGTCGATCGCTGTAAAAACAATTGCTGGTTGGTAACGAACAAATGCAACCCATCATGCTTTGCCAGGGTCTGAATACTTGGTTTTTATTATATCCCAATATCCTGTGCAAAACATGAATCTAACGCTGTCATCAGCAGCTGCGATTTACGATACTTGCCCGTATTGCTGCGTCACACATAAGTTAGTCAAGCGGAACGATTGTTGCATCATATACGTCATAAATATCGACGTTGAAAGCTGTTAGTTGATAGTTTAGCTTTAGCAGTGTTGTTGCTTGTTGCCAGTGTTGCCACTGCTGGGGTTTTTTCACTAGATCTGTTTTTTTTTCTGTTTTATCTGGGGTTCTGGGGTTTTTATTGAAAATCTTGGTTTTTTTGACTCTGGTCAAATTTTAGATATTTATGTCGTATACTGCATTTTCGATTGAAGAATACAGTAGTTTCACAGGCGTAATGTGCAGAGTCAGTAGCCAGTACAGTTGATTAGGGCTACGCTACCAAATTTTTTGAAAGCTAATGTTCTGCAGACTAAGCACTTACTAGGCAGAGGCCAGCACTCTGATCTATCGCTGATGTGTCAAGGACTGCTTGTGCATGATTTTGGAATGTTTTTCTGTTATTTATGAATGAAGATGCTGTGGTTGAGAGTCTGTTCATTGTTTCACAAGCGCATTGTGATAGGTGTGAATATAAAATTTTGGATGTTACATTAGTAGTCAAAAATTGCAATGAATGCAATGATTAGGGTGAAAAGGAAACTGTAAGACTTTGAATGTATCATGTACATGTTTCATTTGTAAATTTAAGTGAAAGTAAAAGAAATATTAAACGTTTTTCAGAAAAGATCTAACGAACTTTTTATGTAACTTCATACATTTGATTTGCTGCTAGCTTACTTGTAAATTGTCAGTATGTTTAAAAATAGACTAAAACTTGTTGAAAATTTGATGCAAATAATGCATATTACCTTAATTTTTATGTGCAAGTACCGCGTAGCGTACATTTCAAGTTTGGTTTTGACTTTTTTTAACATTTGTATGTCTGGGTTTTTTTATTATTTTCTGGGTTTTTTTTCAAGGTAAATTCTGGGGTTTTTCTTCATAACAGAGTGGCAACACTGCTTGTTGCGTTGCGTTCTCAGTGGCAGCAGTTTGTTGCACGACATATTATGCGCTTCCCCTCTCTAAGATTTAAATTTACCGCGGAATTTTTGACCAGTCTCGCTGGCTTTTTATATATTGAAATCATGCAACGACACATGAATTGAAAAATGACATGAAAAAACAGAAAGTAAACATCTCTCATTAAAATCGCGGATAGAGCAGGTTGTTCATTCTTTCACTCAGATACGTTCACCCTTCGTGGATTGCGCTTTGTATTAATTTATTCAGTTGATGCCATAATGCGTGCGTGTCATATGACTTTCTCTGAGTCGAAATTGATGAAGCAAATGTTCAACTTATCGTTATAATGGCCGATAGCTTACAATACAGAGCATATTACACTTTGCAAGTCTTGTATTTGTCAGATATCGACAGTGACTTTGAAGTTTTGAGAAAAACCGCTCGGGGTGGAGCGACCGCTTCAAGCGATTTGAAGCCTGAAAAAACGGCCAATCAACCAAACCAGCAGCACCATCCTTTGTCTATTCCTGGTATGGTATTTTGAACAACAATTTTACCAACTGCCTACAGCATTTTCCAGCTGATTTAAGTTTTTGACATTTGTTTCCAGAAGCATTGCTTTATGTGCTGTCCACACTATGTGCCATGGAGCCTCAAAATAGGGCCCAAATTTTCTCCATTAAAATTTTTTTTATTACCAGTTGTTCTTTTGCATCATTGCTGTTTTTTAACGAAATTATAAATAAGTGTTTTACCACAGTCACTGATAGTCTGAGGTATTCATTCAGTTTGTAGATGATTTAAAGATCAGTTGTGCACAAGAAGCTTTCAAAAGCTCAACTGAGCCTTGCATCAATTACAAAGCAACAGTGTTCGAACTGTTTTGCATGTTTAATGAAACCGCTAGATGTTGAAAAAAACCTTGTGCTTTTGGAAAAATTTCCGTGTGTTTTCGCTATCAAAATACAGTAAAAATAAAACTGTTGAGCAAGATTTTGTTGAGAAAAAGATTTGCGATTGTATTAATTTAAGGACTGGCCAAGAGATCAACTGGTTGATGCGTCAGTCATCCAAAACATGTTCACAAACAAAAGAACGCGTAATTGCTTGCCTTACAATTCTGCCGCAGCAACGTTTTTACCGTCATGCATTGCTTTTTGAAATTGTTCTCTGAAATAGTTATGCTGCTGAGGTAGAACTTATACAAGCTCGAAAACGTGTCTTAAAAAGAAGTCATGAAGCGGCTTTACCGTGGTTGGGAAGTAGTTCAAAAAAGCCCACGGTTGATAATTTTTTTTCTTTTTTCCTGTCGTACAGAAATTTTTTAAACTTAATCTTCGTAATTGCACTCATGCATCTGCCTTAAAAACTGTTCAGGTTGCATGTGCCTCTGTCATGATTGTGTGATGACGTCTACTCCAAATCACAAAAGATCCTTGTTCTTTTCTTACAACAGAGAATACCTCGGTTTTGAACACTTCGTTCATTCAAACATGTCGCTAAGTTTTGATCCTCTGTTTCGTCCTCTTATAAAATTTACTAGTTTTTAAAAATAGAACTTTGTGTTTGTCTTTATAAACATTTTTGTTGTTGTTTCGAAGGTCTAAAAGTGTCGAAATTTCACTTCAGCAAGTCAAAAAACTACGGAGCAGGTTCTCAGTCCGGCCACACTACTCCATCGAAGCCTCGTCTGGCGGAAGAGGTCTTGCCTGACCAGTACGCAGATGTGTTGTACAAGAACGACGTCGAACAGGTTCGCACAACACATGCTTTGCTAGCCTTGGGTAATGCGGCGTTTTAGTAGAAGTTTATGATTTGTCAAAATCACGCATGGATTATTTGTTGTTTTCAAAACATTGCACTTGACTGTGCACTATTCATTCCGAGTTTCATCAACTTTTACTGTTGTTGCAGTTTTTTTCTTGTCCTTCGAGTTTGTATTGCTTGATTTTCCAAATATTTTATTTTTTTGCAATTGCCTTCAGGGCAGCTTTATAGCTCGAAATAATATCCACAATGAGTGGCTTGGTGTCAAAACTCGGCGACTTGTATGATTGGCTTTGATCAGGATTTTGTTTCACAACGGAATAGCGATTAAAAAAAACGCGTGCAGAAAAAGCAAGTATTTGGACTTTTTTTACGCTGTATATTAAAAGATGTGTATAAAGTCTACTTCTTAAGTCGATGAAACTTTGAAAAATTTTGTCCCACGGATGTTTGGATCTTAGAGCACGAAGAAAGGTCATACAGCAAACGTTGAAAGTTCAAAAGTCTAAGGTAATTTTTTTTCTTATAAATATTAAAAGTCAAAAATCAAAAGTAAGACGCGAACATGTGTTATCTGCCTATGGGCTCCAAAACATTCCTGTTACTTCACCGCTTTTATTACGGCGACCACTACCGGCGGAAATGTTCTTCGTTTGTTGGAAAGTTTCATTTTTATTTTCATCAGCTCTTGCAATCGACGCAATACTCGTTCTCCGTGAGGATTTTTCCCGACCAAGACCCTGCCAGCGTCTTCGTGGGTTGGGTCACGCCGGACTTTCACTGGAACAACGATCATTTCCGACAGGACGAGATACCAGTTGTCACGGTCACTCTGGGTGATGACAATGGAAGAGTCAGCAGCAGGTAAGCTTTGGAAAAAGAATCTGTTGTATTTATCCTGTCGCGTAAATCTGTAGACCAGGGTTCAGCAACCTCCAGCATAGCTAGCATTCAAGTCCGGCCTAACGATCTTCTTATTGTTCATCATGGTATCGGGCCTAAAGGACAATTTACGCTGAGGAGTTGCTAGGAGTAGCCGCGAACGATTCTTTCTTTGTTTTGTTGCGTCGGGTAATTCTGCGCTCGTCCACGGCTCGGCATGGCAACTCCTGGGCGCAATAAAACAAACAAAGAATCGTGCGCAGCTACTCCTGGCAACTCCTCAGTGTAGATTGGCCTTAACTGCACTTCTGGCATTTCAGATGTTGTTCTTCAGTTCAGTGGAAAGTCGTGCGTTTCGTAGATTTGTCATCTTTTGTCAAATCTGGCCAAGCCTCATTTTAGCTAGGACACATTGTTCTTTGTTGGCAATCATCGACAAACAACGGATGCGTAGACCAGTGGTTCTCAAACTTTCGTGAGCCGTGGCCCCCTTCTAAGTTTAACTGGCGAATACTTAATATATCGTGACACTTGGGTTATGCAATATCACGGCAAAGCTTCCAAGTAAAGGCCTCTGCTCGAGGCCCCCAGAGAAATGCTCCGTGGCCTGCAATGGGGGGAGGGCCCCGTTTAAGAAAGCCTGGTGTAGACATTTACGATCGCACAAAACGCCTCTAGAAAGACTGCTCTTTGTTCGACTTAACTGCTGAGGCTGCTTATATTAATTAATGCGTAACAGTAAACGTTTGTTAAACAACGGTTTAGTTTGATTGTTTCACGTTACACGTGTTTTTTTGCGGAGAAGCTGGTTTTACTGACCATCAGTTCAACTCTTGTTAGCGCCAGTTGGGCCGCTGCTTGAATTTAACTACAGGTTGTTTGTGCTATTGCGTATAGTGCCAATACACTGTTACTTATTCCCCATACTTTTATTAGTCAAGTTATGACTGGAAGTGCTGGGTCTACCGCGAAAATCCTGCAGGCCTGAGCGTGGGCTTCGGACCTTTATTGTAAATTCTTGGCTGAAACGAGTGTTTTGTGCGAATACAAGTTTTTAGTTGCTTAGCTTTAGTTCGATATAACTTTAACGCCACACAATAAGCCTACATGAGTACAATCTGAAAGAAACGTTGTAGGACTATAAATTGCGATACGGTTTGGTAAATGACATTTTATTTAATACTTGAAACAATATCGCGCATATTACCACTTTCTTCAACCCTGAATGTTGCTTTGAGAGTGTGGGCCACCCTGGGGAGTGGGTGAAGTGGTCACCGAAATGGCTGCTTTTCACGTGGGCCTTTTGCTGAAGCTGAGGGACGAGTGGAATTGCGTGCTCGACAGGTGGATCACTGGATGCCACTGTCAAATATCATACGTCTTCATTCAATTCCATCGCGGAAAAATGCGAAGAACTTTGCCATTTCATGTCTTGTTGTTTTCTGCAAACATGCAAACCGTTTCTTTGTTTTGTTTCAAATATATGGCATTATTAAACAGAGCCCTGGAATACTATCGTTCAATTTTTGTCACACAAACCACAACGCCGGGTGCACATGACCCGATTTTGAAAATAAAAATATACTTCCCTTCAACCAAAGTTTATCACAAAAACTACACTGAAAATATAACTCTCACTGAGCAGTTTGAGCACTAACACAGTTACTTTGTGCTCTAATATCATACGATATTTGATGAAAAGGTAAGTAGACCAAAATAGCGAAGATTTCATATATGACTGAACTGAATTACTCATAAAAAATTACGGGCGTGAAGAACTTCTATTTTGTATAGCCTACTGCTAACAAGACCGTAGAAGCATGCGCTGAGTGGGTTTCAGCTCTTTACAGCAAACAGGCGCTTTATGGGAGACATGCAAAAAATCTCTAAATTTTATGTAAGGTTTTCATATTTACTTTTTGTCGACAAATACAACCGAAGCTGGTAGGTATTTATTCGAACAAAAAAGCCACACGAAGACGTTTTCAGCCATCAGCGCAACACACCTTTCACATACAGTCACCACACATGGGGTAAAGGTGACTCAGGCACTCGGGCTTGTCACATTCGCTGCTGCGGTGCCGGGTCTTACTGTCCGACTTTGCAGGGCGTTCACAGCAGCGCACCGAGCGTGACGAGATTGACCTGCTGTCAGCAAACGATGTCCCTGGTGCACCTGCAGCACTGCCCAGTGATGGCACCTGACAGACACTGGTAATCAAAGTGTGCAGTTGGCGGGACAGAGTAGGCGTCGCCAGCCGTCTCTGTGCCCGTCGAGTAATGAGCGCCTTCCCCAGCTCCAGTATGTACTCCCGTCTGCTGATCTGTGCCATGCGCCTTTCTTCCCGATTCTCACAGTGAGTGATGTACGGATTTATGCATGCAACCTTCAACATACCATACAAGATACAGAGAGGCCAACGTCGTGTTTTCCTTGAGCATGAGCTCACAGAACACATTTGGTCGAAGGTGTCGACCCCTCCCTTGGTGGCATTGTAGAACTCCATGATCTCTGGCTTTCCTCTTGCTACAACGGTAGGCTGGGTGTGTTGCGATGACAGCAGAAGCACAATTTTCTTTTTTGCCTTCGACGTTTTTGCCACATACGACACCACTGTCATTTCTTTTGTGTGGAGAAAGGCATTTGAACCATGTCGCCTTGGGCTTCATTTTGAGCGGTATTTCTCTCTTGTTTCCGCGAACGCTGCCAACAAGAGTCATTCCATAGTTTGTCAAAAGATCTGAAATGAGCGGAACGTATGTGAACCACTTATTTGTTGTGACGTTTCTATTACTTCCGTGGTACGGCCTGGTTAGCTCAAATGTATAGTAGTGCCCGAGGTTGACACCACTCCGTGGGGTTGTATCATGCTTTCCCAAGTATGGCATGCCGCCCAGCATGTACTTCGTCTCGTTGTCGCATATGAGCACCAGCTTCATGCCATACTTTGCTGGCTTATTTGGAATGTGCATACGCAAGGGGCAATTTCCTCTAAATCCCAACAGCTGCTCAGTATCGAAGTACTTAAAGCGTTTGAGCTTCCCATACAGTGAGCGTCACCCAACCTTGATTGTCAATGAAATGTCCATCCGATGAAAATCACCACCGTATAAACATATAATTTCTCGACATCAGCGAAGTTTTCTGCAACGTAGTAGTCTAATATTTATGTGTAACAAATATGGTGCCAATAATTTATTGATATTAAAATCTTCCCGATGTTTCAATTTTTTTTACGACATCAAGGAACTTCACATACGTTGTACGACTTTGTTCTAAGAAATGCATTTTGGATTTTGTTTTTGAAAGTCATGTCATACGCCGCAAAAATTGCTTTATAGAATCAACACGAAAATATCATCAGCCAAGAACACTCGTTTACCTTCTCTTGCTGAAAATGAGATCATCAATGAGGTCATCATGGCTAAAATATTTGGTTGCTTTTCAGCATAAAACGCTGCAACTCCTACGTCATATGGGGCGGCGATGCTCATCAGCAGGTCTCTACGTCAGGCGGCGGTGACATCACCAGCGAGCGATCGAACGCAGGCTTGCTTGTGACATGCACTGTTGACGTGGCCACAGGCATGCTTACGTACTCAGCGAATGGCATCGACCTTCACACATACTACCAAGTAGGTCGTGGTTTGTATGAGATGCGTCTGTGATGCTAAACTAATGGTTTTTGAAACTGTTTGTGAGAGTTAAAAATCTGCATCAATTTTGGCTCGTTTCATTTTATCTTTCGTTAGTTTACTGATTAACTCAATAAATTGTTTTGTTTTCGCATAATAAACGGAATAAATGTGACGCAGTACGGCATTCGCGAATTGTCGCGGCCCTGTTCGAAAAGTTGACATGAAAAACCCTGATTATGAATCACACCGTCACTGAACACCCCAGACGTATGTCTTCTTGGTTAACGTCATCAAGTTAGTGGCGTATGGTTGTCATTGTTACTGAATGTGGGCTGTTTGTGACGTCACAATATGAAGTCATATTCACGTTTGCAAACCAACGTTTTGGCTAAGATTGTTGACACAAGATGCACATTATTCTACACGCGCTCTCCTTGTTTTATGTGTCACTGTATTGACTATGCAGCTATCAACGATCCAAGTTACTGCAGGAGATCGTACAAAATCCACACTCAGTGCTTCGACAGAGCAGCTCACGCCTGGAAACATGGGTGACGGGGGGGTTGTTTCCAGAGGGGCCAACAGCAGTGAAATTTCATTTTACCAAAGAGAAAAAAATTTTTCTATGAAAAAGTTAATCGCAATATATCAACTTTCAAAATCAAGGAGGACCAAGGCCCCTTTCCCGCGCCCGTGACTGCAAAAATATCAGGCTGCGCATTAAAACAGGGGTGTAAAACACACTCAGCGCTCCGATAGCGCGGTTCACAAATGTAAAAACATTAGGCTGCGCGCATGTCTCGTCGAATACGAGCAGTCGAGCACGTTTGGTGTGCGGCTGGCGCACACCTAAGGTTTTAAGATCGAAACTTGCTAAACTGCAAAAGAATTGATAAAGTGCGCGAAAAACGTCTACTTTTTGTTATGTGTCTGTTGAATATACAACCACTAGGGGTACAGAAGAGATACGGGTTTATTTTAGCCGTTATGATCACACATACTATGCGCAAGCAAACATTCGTCTTTTTGCGGGCTGTTGTATATACAAGTACCGGGGGAACAGATACGGGTTTGTTTGAACCGTTATGATCAATCCGGTTGAACGCTAATTAATGACGAAGCTCGAATGTGTCCTGGCGTGCTGATGCTCATATTGCAAGCACAGGTGTTCGGTTGTATTAGCGCACTGCACACCCAGTGTTGCCATATCACAACGTGAAACGGGAAACTAGTGATGCATAAAAATTCAGCCAATCAAGCAAATTGAAATGGGCAGTTTTGAAACTTGACTCAAATCAATAAGACGTCCATAAAAGAAATTGGCAATGAATCTCTCAATCCTTTTTCGCATTTTCCTTTGATCGCACTGCCTGGAAAAAGTCACGTCAGGATCAATTTTTGATGAGGTGTGCGCCGTACCTGGCACGCCTGGAGTATACCCCCCTGTGTCATGCACCGTCACAATTTTATACCCTCTTTCATTAATCGATCATTCCATTAGCAGTGTCTCTGTTGTGCGTAAAAAAAGAATTTTTAGATAACTGTCAAAGTAAAGCGATCAGGACTTGCGAATCTTTTTTATTTTTGGCGAAGTTTGACTTCATACGCTGAAGCAGCTCGATTTGTATGCTGGCAAGTAACGAGGGCGGTTGATAACCCACAGGTCGAACCAGGATCTCTCCTACATCCTGCTGTGTTCTGCCAACCGTCAACGCAATCTGTGGCGCAGTACGAACTTGGACGATCAAAGGTTTGCGCTTTTTTTCTTCTTTCGGCAAAATTGTTACATTTTATCAGCAGCAGCCTACGTGAAAAGGCAGGTACTGTGCGCTATATATGTTTTCATCTTTTGCACTTCGAGAAATTAATTCGTTTGGCTCAGGTTTCTTTTGCATTACATGCTGAATACTAAACATACCACAAGTTCGCGAGAGAGATCTTGAACAGCTAGCCTTTTGAAGGTTAAGGGTTTGCATCATTTTCTTAACGGAATGTAAAGTCCAGTGCTCCTGGAACCAGTGTAATATAATATGTGTACCTACAAAAAGTATTGTTTTGCTTTTTATTTGTTCGCAAACAAAGATTCGAAAGCAAACAACCATAGTGCAAACCTCTGCTACACAAGCCTTGCCTCAAAGAGCGGGAAATTTTTGACCGCATGTGTTGAACCGAGTTCATCTTGAGCTTAATTGTCAGCATCAGACTTCGGGTGTTACGAACTTGCCTACGTTCGTCCACCTTAGACAATCTTGAATCAACAGACACCAGAGCTTTTTTCGTGCAGTATACTTTCTTGTGCTGATCTGTTGCTGTTTGTATTTTATTGCATAGTATATTTCAGTTGCACGTCACTGACCACGTATCAATTCACGGACTAACATCTTTCATCTTTTGGTCTCTAGTAAAAAAAGATAGTTGCCATTGACAAAAATCACGAGAAATTCAGCGATACAACCAACCGGAAAAAAACGTTGCAACAGGCATTAAAAAAATTGTGTCAAAGAGCAGCACGCATGGAATAACCAGCAGTGATAAGTATAAAAAAACTCACAAAAAGATGGCAGTTTTCTGGTGACAAGCAAGCTAACAAAATGTTGTGCTCATTTTTGAAAGATTTTTGTGAACAAATATGTTTTTGTTCTCCTTAGCTTGTTGTTTTGTCAATGCGCAACTGTGTTGTAGTGCGTTAACGTTTGTTTCGGAAGCGAAATTATCACAACCTCCTGTCACGCACTTTCCACAGCAATGCATGCCACTCTCCGCTGCTCTGTTCAATTCCGAAAAAAAGAACGTGGTGCCTTTGTGTCCGCCGCGGCTGGTGGTGCAGGCTCTGAACCGGGTCACGTGGATGAGAATGCCCACTCACGTGATCAGACCCGATTGTCGACGTCAGAATGACAGATCTGCAGGATGGTCTGCTGGACTGCGGTCGGCCGATCAATTGCCTGGAGCAGGTGAGACGTCATGGCCGCAACTGCTGATGTTTTCGGGGGTGGACAAAATGATTGTAACTTGTTGTAATGACACTTTGAAAGCACTAGCGTCTCTGTATGCTTGCGAGGAATCAGTCGACTGGGCTCAGCTTTCATCTTTTTGCGATGATTCAAACTTGCACATACCCATATTCAAGTAAGTACTCTCTACGATGGGTGTAAGCAAGGTATGAATCGGCAAATTTTTGAAGGAAATCGATTTCACGTAAAATTACACATCTTCAGTCCTTATTCAAATAGAATAAGGAATGAGGATGCGTAATTTTAGTGAAATCGATTTCCTATTAAAATTTGCCAATCGATTCCTTGCCTAGACCCATCGTGGAGAGTACTTAGTTGTTGTAATGATTGTAACTTGTTGTGAGACGCTCGTGTTGCTATGCAAGCGCTTGTCACAGTGTCACTGATGAAAACACTCACCAAAGAATCTTAATTTTGATGGTTTCTGTCCTTGTGAGACTTTTTTGCATCACGACGTCTGAAGGCGATTTGCTCTCCACATTTTTTTCTCAGCTTTATACAACAAACGCTCCAAATACAGCTTGCATTCATCTTCGTGGGTAGGATACCATAAACCGCAGTTAACAAATTCTACCGTTTTGTCTTGTCACAAAATAGTTTGTCGCGCACATTTTTTTAAAAAGTACCATCACTGGCCTTCCGTCTTCGTCAAAAGCGTTTACATCTGATTCCTCCTTTATGTGCTGCGATGCCTAAAAATACGCGCTGCAGTTTATTTATTTTTTTCACAGATTTCTTGTAAATGATTTTGTAACCTTGCAACTGTGTTCTGACAGTTACGTGCAGGTTGTCGTTGCTTTGTGCCTCTATAAAGTTTTGCACCGCTTAAAGTGAAATAAGATGCGACTCAAAAAGTGCAAAGAAACAGTGAAAATAGTTTTTACGTGACCACAATCAGCTCGTGTAAATGCGCCGTACTTTAAATGCAGGAAGCATTGCAGTTCTTCACGTGCCTGAGGAGAATCGTTGCGTGGATCTGCTGGAAGTTAGTGAGAACGCCGAATTGCGTCAGTTCCACGAGCAGACCATCAAGCTTTACTGCGCGCTCTGTGCTCTGGGCAACACGCGTGTTGCACACGCCCTCACCAGGTTAACTGCCGCATGTCTGTGTGCACGTGTAAACACGTGCGAACGTGTCGTGCAATTCACTTGACTGTGCTGAGTCGATTTCCGATCCGTTCGCGAGTTATGGCAGATCGTAACTTCACCGGCCACGTGGCCGCTGGGTGTGTTAAAGAGTTCACGAGCCAGTGAGATTCAGTTGACGCCACCTTCTGTATATGCGCAAAACACAGACTGTTTACATCTTCGTTTTCGCCAGCTATAACATCAGGGAAGATAGAATTTGTGAAACATAACTTCTAAGCAATCGCAGTTAATGCAGGACATTTTCTCAAAGCACTTTTTTATTTTTGAATACTCGCGAGTTATTATTTTCGGTCTTTCTAGTTCTCGGGCTCCTGGCAAGGGAACGCATAATACTGCGGGTCATCTGAGTTCATGTGTGAGATGAGATGAAGGTCGAAAGTAGGTCTGAACTTTATTGAAACCTTGAGGCGCTTTTTAGATTTTGTGAAGCAAGATTTGCTGTTGTTTTTATGTGCAATATTTCAGTTGCGTCTAAATCATGCAGCATAGGCGTGGCCAGGGGGACAACGGGCCATGCCCCCCCAAAAAAATCTTCTTCATATCTTGTTGTTAAGTGCTTCGACAGGCGGTGTCCCGAACCAAAGTGTTGCTCGCTCAATATCAGAATACAGGGTTCCCACGCGGTTTTGAAAGTATTGAAAAAGTATTGAATTTCAAAATCGGTTTTCAAGACCTTGAAAAAGTTTGGAAATTGGCCGAAATATGCATGAAGTATTGTAAAAGTTGGGAAATTCTAAATGGAAAAGAAATTTGAAGTATCTGAGAAGAATTGTACTGAAGTCAAAGCAGTTTATTTGTGCAGTGTTGTGCAATGTGCAAAATTCAGTTTTATGGTTAAAAATTTCGAAAAATGAAGAGAAGTGATGATATTGAACTTTTAAAATTTAGTATTGAAGAGGTATTGAAAAAGTATGGAAAATGATTTTTGAAAATGTGTGGGAACCCTGAAAATATTTGGCCCCCAAAATATTCCCCCAAAATTTTTGGGCTTGTAACGCCACTGTCGTGTAGTTTGTTGAAACTGAATGACAGCTTCCGCGAAGTATAAGTACAGTTTCATTACAAGCGAAAAAGTTTTGTTTAGCCGTGAAAGTTGGGTAAATCCTTTTCTGTGGTTTTCAAAAATTGACCTAAGCAAACGTACTGAATTTTCTTTACTAAAACAGCTGCCACTGCTGTTTGGCTTAAACCTAAACAACCGTTCTTTTTCATTTTTGTAGTTATGTTGACCAGCGGCAGCTGATGCACATTGTCGAAAGTTCGGATTTGATCGGAACAGTTCGGGCGACGTTCCACGATTTGTTGATTGAAATGCATCTTGCACCTCACGCTAACGCCAGGTGATGTGCTTTTGACATGAATGGAATTTACACGTTGAATGACAGTATCTGAGAAAGAGGTGAATGGTGACAAAAATATCCTGAAACCTTTGTTTCAATATCCAATTACTTTTTGATCTCCGATTTTGTATTTAACTACATGCAGACGAAAACTGGTTTTTCTTATTTCTCGCATCGTTCTGGAATTTTCAGTGAAACATCTAGCGAATGAGAAAACATTTTTTTATGTCCATCTTTTGTTTTGAACAAATGCAAAAGATGCTTTTCTGTTGTAAAAATGATGCGAAACAAGTCGTAAAGTGTTAAGGAAAAACCGATTACGTTTTTTTGAATCTCGTAAAACACATGTTCGTGTTTGTCACGGCGGTATACTCAAAGACCACAGTGGTGGAACGATAATTTACGTTGATGAAGGTTGCAGAGCATGTCGTATAACTTTCGTAAGCAGAACTTGTAGATGCCAACGTACACCATTAGCATGTTCTAAAATCTAAAGCATTAAAATACTGTAACTTACATTGAAATCAATCTGAGCTGTTTGGGATGTTTCTCATTCTCTTGAGAGTACTTTTCGAGATTTTAACTTCTAGTTTTTTTCTGCAGACGCAAAACTCAAACCGAGTATATATTTCCTCTGAACGAGAAGACACGTTCGGTGGGGCTCTTTGACCATCAAAACCGTCCTGGACTGCCCGGTGTTGGGCCATCCCCCTCGCTTAAACCCCGCATGAAGTGGTCAACAACGGATTTTGTTACAAAGTCAGTCTACGTTTGGCTGGTCGTGAATTACGATTTTTCGCTTTCCATTTTTTGCACTCAGCGTATCTCCTAATTTCCTCTGCTTCGCGTCGTGACGCACTTATTGCATGCAGCCTCTATGACGTCACAAACCGCCCCGTGGATGTGCCCGAGTTTCCTCTCAATGCGTTGCGTCGTCACGTGATCGAGCAGCTGGAAGATGCAGTGATGTCGTGCAAGATGAACTTCAATGAAGCGACCGGTCGAAGCCAGGAGACCCTGTTCGTGTGAGTTGCTACAACTTCATATAGGAATGTGCTGGTTGTGTTTGGTCGTCATGTTTCTTGACTTTGATTTAGTTGTTACCACAACCGAAAATCAGACAAGCTCTGCTACAAGTACATTTTTCAAGTGTACCAATTCTTTTCACAAAAAACACTCTTTCAGCCTTATCGTTGTTTCTCAGTAAACAGCAGCAAAAAATAAGAAAACGTGGCGCTCATTCACATTCTTTGCTTTTTGAAAAATAACGAAACGTATTCAACCGTGACGAACCTGCAATTGGGGAGGACGATGTCAGCCACTGCGCTGCAGCAACATGCAGTGAAAGTATCTGCTCCTTTCTGAAATGTCACGAACGCCTGAGACTCGAAAAACATTCAAATCGGTGTCGTTTGTCAACAAATCGGTCAATATCGACTACGAAAGAACGCTGAGTAATGACTTCGAATCAGATTCGAAGGTTGTTGAAAAAGTTATCATAGCACTCTGCTTGCTTCAGTTAGGCCACTATTTGCTTAAGTAAGATAGTTTTTTGAAACTACTAAAATAGAAGTAGAAACCCAATGTATTTGCACAGAAAGAAATGAAGATAGTGCTTCACATTTGTTTCATTCGTTTTTTCCGTATAATGAAAGTTTGTTCGTCACCAATGCAAGTAGGTAAAGTTTTTATTTTGGGCATTCAATCATCATTGTTTGGGACTGTCGATCAACGGTGGTTTTTTCTTTGCATAAAAAGTTTAAAATAAAAAGTTAACTGTACGTTTTTCAGTTTGGGTAAAAATTTTTGTAAGCGACAGCAGGTTTCAGTTTCATGTCTTTCGTACTGGAAAAGGTTGCATAGAAAACCGCAGAAGATATGAAAATAGTTTCTTATAACTAATGAAAGAAAACAAAAGTGAGAACCTTAGAAAGCATCCATTGTACAGACGTCGAAAGCACATGGCTGCTCGGAAAACTGCGTTTGACTTATTTTTATTTATTATTTACTTTTAGTATAATGCAAATTTACAGCGATAATTTATGAATATTCTTACACATATCCAAGAATGACTCCATCATTTGTAACTTTTTTTAACATCGGACTCTGTGTCAAATTGTTTTTGTGTTAATTTGCCTTTCTATGATTGATTTGTTTATATTCAGGCGAGTTCCAAACTCCCGAGGCGCCATATATGTAAACGCCCTTTCGCATTATTGTATCTTATTTTTAGTTTCAACTTGTCCATAAAACTACGTGAATTTGGATGCGAATATATGGTAGAGCACAAATTAAGATGCATGTACCGACAAATATGTTGTTGCTTTACGCTGTGTTGTTGTTGTTGTGTTGTTGTCCTAAATTAAGATGCATGTACCGACAAACATGTTGTTGTTGCTTTATGCAAATACCGACAAAAATGTTGCTTTACGCTGTGATTTTGCACTGGTTTTGCATCGAAGCGCCTCCGCTTGAAATGTCCGGCTACGACCGTTGCTCTGTTGCAACTAAAACTGTATTTACGCAAAGCTTTCCACCCTTCCCAGGCCCTTGATACGCTTGACTGTCACTCTCCTGACAATGGACGTTTTCAGTGATGATGACGTAGAACGGATATTGGTGATCGTCGATCCCACTTATTTCGGAACCCTGGTTTCCGTCACCTCGGAACTTGAAGGTCAGTATGGTGGTGCATAGGAACTCACTGAGTTGTGCAACCACAGTCTTGATATAGGATTGAAAAAACTTACAGTACTTGCATTAACAGTAACTCGTAGTTTCGATTGCTGGAGAGTCTTACCGAAAAGCGCGAATGCAAGTGGCAAACCTATTTAAACTCTACCAGGCAGAGAGTTCAAACGTTTCGTAGATAGTACAAGATAAATGATGAGGGAAGCGAACAATTTTTGTTTTTCAAGTTTCTTTAAGATTTTTACCAATGTGTTCTGACTTGCGAACAAACAGCCTGCCCCTTGAACAACTTTTGCAGTTGCTCAGCTTCATCTTCGAACTTTGATCAAAATTTGAAAGGCTCATAACGGGTTAATAGTTCATTCTCAGTTAGTTTGAAAATTTTTTTCCCATTTTCTTCACCAGCACATCAACCGTCCGTCTAAAATTAAACCCTTTTTTTATGGCGTTGTAAACCATCGAATATCGTTACTTTCCGTGACCTACCTTCGTGTTATAAGGTGATGCCATGTTACGCAGCTTTTGCTTTCTTTTCACTGTAAGATCAGAAGCGCGGAATCCACAGTTAACATTAACATGTACTCAGAGTTGCAAGCAGCGGTATCACCCGGTTTGCTCCGGTTACAACTGGCTGAGGAAGTCAAGTTCGAAGTTTGTCTTCTGCTTCAACATCTCCTCGATCTTGAACTGCGACACCGAGTGGAAGCAGTGGTATCGTTTTCGACACTTGTCGTTGAAAATATGCAGCAGGTTTGTTTTTCAGCTGAAAACAAAACGCGGTCTTTTGCGTTTCCATCGCAGGTTCTTCGTCGTGTTATTCCAATGATGTTTTTCGTTTTTTTGTTCTCTCTTTCTCTCTCTCTCTCTCACTCTCTCACTTACGAAGCTGCATCAGTCTCAAGCAAAGCTTCGTCAAAGAGTTGCAAATGCATGCGACTTTTTACTGCATATATTTTACCAGCACGAACAAGCCCTGTGGTTGGCGAGCGGATTTATTGGCTGGACTACACCAAAGAGACAACAACAACGGCTGTTATGTTTTAATGCAGTCGTAGATTTTAGCAGCGTACTACTGTACTTCTCTGCAGGACCAACGTGACAGATATCGTGGAGTTATGGAGGCGCTTGACATGTCAGCAGCCATGACAGCAAAAATGACCAGAGAATTCAGATCTCCACCTTCTGATCAAATGGCGCTCCTCCTCAGGTAAACTACTTTATTAGGTTTGAGTCATTTTGGGAGTTTCAAAAACGACTGTTGCTTTCATTTGATCATTCGTTTTGAACAAACGTATTCGTTCAAGACACAATGACGCTTTATAATTTTAAGCAATGGAGGTTTAAAAATAGATTAACGCACACCTCAACTAGTGTTTGCATGTTTTTCAAAGACAAACAGGATTTAACTGTTTTTCTTTCGTATTTCAACATAACTTAATCTTTTTCTTCAACCCATTTTGCTTGAAGACGTTTCTTTCAACATCTATTTGTTTTCGTAAAATTACTTTGCACCCAGGTGTTTGATGAAATGGATTTCAGCAAATAGATGTTTTTGCGGTTGGAGACTATTTTTATCACAGCAAGGATCACTTTGTTGATTACATCACTGATTTGAAGGCAACATGACCTGCAATACGCATCCAAAAAAACATACCTTTGTATTTTATGATGAAAAACCACTACACGCTGGAAATGGCGCACGAGGGTGTTTGTGCAGTCTTGTGCAACAACATAATTTTGAGTCTTAAACAACAATCATACTTTGCTTTTGTTTCTTTGTTCCACGCATGTGATAGAAAACGGCTGCTGCGAAGACGACCTCTGTCCGTTGACACTACTTGTTCATGCGCTGATGCTTACTTTTCGTTCTCATTTCATTCTACTGCATATGGATATCTTTTACATTTATCTCAGGCAGCATTACACAACGACATCGCAGTGAATGGAAAATTAAACAACCTTATAGTTCTGAAAATGTTCATTCCTTGTTAAACGGGAAATTGTTTCTTCTTCATTGCAGAATGAAGCGAAGTTGCCTGTACCGACAATACACATTTCATTTTTGTGCTTCCTGAAAGCATATATGTGTCGAAATTATTTTTTGTTCATTGAAAAACCATTTATTTGCTAAACGCTTTTATTTTACACCAGCTATTCACTCTTTCAACCGTGTGCACCCCGCAGTCCTTTTCATGCACCAGCAACTTTCACAACACCACACCAGCTATTTTCACCCCACCACACCAGCTATTTTCACATACCACACCAGCTATTTTCACACACCACACCAGCTATTTTCACACACCACACCAGCTATTTTCACACACCACACCAGCTATTTT
>JGI24021J15306_10002147_pt1 | contig 20799 bp, 12 predicted proteins | sample Ectturendosymbi1_FD_15306 | JGI IMG/M metagenome (IMG submission 15306)
AGACGTTGCTCTTGTCATCACTTTTGTTTTGGCGCACCATTTTTTCTTCTCTCATTTATTGCTCTTTCCTCCCGCTGTGTGTTTTAACTTATTGTTACTAGCTGGTCTTGTTTTGTTTGTGCTTACTCTAAATGCTTATTGACAGTACGATACTGTCAACGTTAGCTCAATATGTTTTTCACGCAACCTTTGTCTTTGTTTCGTAATAATCACTGCTTTGCGTACTTCCACTCGTTATTACTTTTAATTTACTTGGACTGAAGATGCCTTATGGCGAAATCGATTTCCACTAAATAACATCAATGCTTGCTGATTTTTGTTACTTGTGCAGTGTGCACAGACAGTGCTAAATATTTTAGTTATTCAATTTGGGTAGGCCTACTACAGTAGGAGCTGTAGCTTTGTCTTTAAAACTAAAAGTTGTTAACAACATCTTGTTAACAGCATAACGTTATTTAACAGACAAATATGTAAGCAGAATATTTGGAAGAATATTTTCCAGTTTTGAACACTGTTGGTCGTAGTTATAAAAGGAGCTTGTTCATCTTCATCGCTTCAATTGAATTCAACAGCAATGCTTTTATCGCATGTAGATATAGGATCTCTTGCTGTGTATACATAAATACGTGCTGTAGACGCCGTCCCACGATTTTGTCTTGCTGGTGTTACGGTAATTTAACTTGGTCACATCAAGTGTCGCGTTGCTCTGCAAGCTTTGGTTATCACAGGAAACTCGATTCGACTTCAGCACGATATTCAACTTACGTTTCTGCACAACAAGGCAGGGTATTCTAGCTTCTCTCCGCTACTACAAACTTTGTTTGCATCAAACAGGAACATCCTGCGCATGAGTAGCGTTATTTCACGAAGTGGTATTCGCGTTCAAAACAAGCAAAGTTTATAGTCCCACCCAGTAGACCAGATATTTTTACTGTGCAATTTCGAGCTACTTGCATCTTGAAGACAGTGAATGATGTTTTTGCAACTTTCACGCGATTTATTGGATGATACAACTACGTTTTGTGGCTAGTGCTTGTACCTGTGAAAAATAGCGAAAGAAAATATTGCTATAGCTCAACACGTTTTTTTCGCAATCACGCTGACGTCACTGGTGCACAATGTTGTTCCGAAGTAACTTGACGGTCCTCCAGATGTTTATAAACGTAAAAAATCAGTTAAAATTCCTTCAAAATTTTGTATTAGACCTGGAAGATGGCTGTATTAGACCTGCTGGCTGTAAAGATGGCTGTAAAGAGGTGCCTCAACATTAGTTGTTATTCATAGCACTCTCGTCATGAGGCTTATGCCTCGTGCGCCAGATTATGTAGAAGCACACTAAGCCCGACAAAACGATGTCAGTTAACTGTCCCACTAGATTTGAATGACTGTTTTCGAACAGTGTGAAAAGGCAGACATATGACGTATTTGTAAGGTTTGAACTTGGTGACCGCAAAGACATTTCAGACCGAGACCGTTCCAATATCTCAAAATCCGTTAAAGAACACTGCTTAGCACTTCAGCCATCGTCAATGGAAAACCGAACACTAAGAAAGTGTTGAAAATTCGCTTTTAAAGATTTCACAGACTATATCTAAAGGACTTCTTTACAAGCATGTTTCAGAGTGCAATTTTTTTCCGAAAGATATGCGTGCATTTCTGATTGACCCAATTCTCCCTTTGAAGTAACTAAGTTATGTAACACAACAGTCGTGATAATATTGAGCAAAGGTTAGTCGATACTTATCAGCTTTGAACCAGAGGCTGAAAAATAAAATCGAATTTATTGTGTGCCAAGACATAGTTCTACCTGCATGGCAAAGCAAAATTTCTGGTAAAAAAACGCATTCACCTCAGTTGCTATCATGGAAAGCAAAAACAATACCAGCTTTATCTGGGAACATCATAAATTATCAGTCAATTCTTGCAACAAAAGGAATAATTACAAATAAATAATAAAATTCCCAGCTCCCACATTCAGCGCTGCGGAGCACAACCAACGCCATGTTAAAAGCGCAGCTCAGGGACATTACGAGTAAAATCGTCGTGGAATCACAGCACATAATAAAGCAAAAACTGACGCAGCATCCAATGATGCTCAAAATGATCTAATGCACGACTCCAGAAGACATTACTAGAGTCACGGCAGTGCGCTACCGGATTGTAAACGATTTTTCCTTCTTTAGCTGATACTTCACTGCATTTTTCTGAGATGGTGGTTTGTTGTTGGCGCTGTATAACTACAATGGTCTTGTAGCGCCACGACTGAGTTTTGTACGATTTCTGGTTTGTTTTGTGTTCTGGGTGTGTTCCCTGCAGCTCGTCCGTACACCGTGGTCCTGCAAGGCTACAGTACCAGTTTACAAGGTCTTGGTAAGACCCGGCCAAGAGCCGAACTCGCGACCTACCAGCACCAAAGCGGACGCACTTAACACTTGAGGCCACGACTTCACTGTAACTGACCACTCTGAGCCGAGCTCACAAAAGTCAATACGATAAATTAGAGGCGATTACGACATCACTCCAAGAATTACGTATCATTGAAATTCATGCCAGAAACCGAAAAAAACGCAACACAAATTACCTCACCTATCACGTAAACCGAAGTGAAAGAACGAACTCGTTGAAACCAAAAATAAAACTGATTTGGTGAAATCACCAGATTTCAAACAATTATTTTCATAGCCAGCAATGCAGCGAAGTTTGATTGATTGAAATCATTTCTGATGATGAAAACGTTGTTTTCGAAACTTTTCACGTAGTTTGATTAAAATCATTGCTTTGTTTTTTTTGCGGCCTGCACGTGGCCTGGTGGTTATTGCGTCCGTTTCATTGCTGATGCGTCTGGAGTTCCACTCTAGGCCGGGTCCTACTATGTACTGAGACCTTGTAAATCGGTCATGTTGCCTTCTTTCACGGTGCACGGTGTGCGGGAGCGGCAGAGTCACTAAGGGCATTGTTGGCGCCAATAGGAAGCTTTTGGATCTACAAAAAGTCTTTAAAAGATTTATGAATAAAGCATGCTGCGCGCTAGTGTTCAACAATGTTACAGCTATCCCTAAAAATCAGAAAAAAAACATGCCTGAAACGTAATCTCGACCTGAGTGGAAGTAGAATGTTGTTTCTTGCACTGAAATNTGGTGCAAGTCTTACGCTTGGAGTCTAATAAATAGCTATGCGACAATCACATTTGTGGCATGCAACGTGTGCACTTAAATGTACTTACAAAGCGTGTTTGTTGATCAATCGGCAGTTCAGAAACAAAAAAGATAATGAAATGTATTTACCATGACATTACGCTCGTTCAGGGTGGCAATTAATTTGGCTCGGGGGGCAATTTGAGCGTTTAGCGGAGGGCCACACCAGTGTCATCGCCACAAACAATGCTCCAAGCACCCCAAATTGAAATATGAAACACTATAAATCAGTGGAATTTTGTCAAACTTGTGAAGCCCCCCATGCACAAACATTAAGCCCCCTTGCTGAAGACTTTCTGGTGACGGTTCTGGGCCATAAGCTAATTGTAAATTAACTAAAATAAGACCGATAATGGTACACAGAAAAGGTTTTACATTTTTTTTCTTGTGTAAATACAATTTATACAGCACAAGCAATTCAATGAGACAAATGTAACCTGTCACACGTTTCAACAAATTTTTCGAAATTACGAATGAAACTTCTTCAGATCTCCATCGATGCCTCAATTTTCAGTCAGAGAAGATGTATATTTACTTTTGATGATTTTTATGCGAAAGAAGTTTGATCCTAAAGCGGAAGATAATTTCATAGCAAAATTCTTTACGCAGAGAATTTGTAAGACTATCAAGATTTGTGAAATTCTTCTAAAGTAGAGGAACAGTTCTTTCAGCGTGTGATTGGAAATCATGTCAATTATTTCAAGCTGAAAATCCTTAGGTATTGTATCAACTTCAGCAAAGGAAATAGAATACAACAAACTCAGTTCAGGCTCAACTGTCTTGAAATCCTGAAACCCACCGCTTTCTCCAAGCTCTGCAAATGTTACCTGATCTTAAAAAAAAACATTGTCGTGCCTTCTGCTTTCCTAAAAGGAGAAAGTGACAAAACTTGCTCTCACCTTCTCGCCTTGCAAACGGTCCTACGTTTGTTTGAAACAATCTCACTTGCCTCAAAATTTCAAATTTCATTTGCAAATAGTCCTTTTCCCTGCAATATCGTATTCAAATAATTTAATTTTTCCGAATATATCAGATACGAACATCATCTTATATCTCCACTCCTCACATCCCAATTGGATCACAAAATCACATGAAATCCCTTTGATGTTCAGAAAAACGAGGAATTCATTCTGCAATTCCCAAATTCATTTTACTGTAAGATTTTGCCAAGGCTCAACCACCGAGCGCTATTGTGGTATATTACATCTGTATTTTGTCTCCACGTCCTCAAGATGGAATTTCACATACTGTCGATGATTGAGTGCTCTTTCTCTGAGAATGTTTACAATGCTGACTGCAGGATCTGCAACATGTCAGGTCCAGTTCAGCTTTACAAAGACCTTATTGATGCAAAATACAGTGAAAAGACATGGTATCACTGTCAAGGACGTTCTGATTTTTATCTTATTCCTTAAACGTTTAAGTCCACACTTTTTCCATTAAATGCTTTGATTCCGTCTGTTGTGACCCTTGCCATTTTATTCCATGAAAAGGCATTTTTCCACACCACCCACGACACATTTAAATAATTCCTGACCAGCATGGGTACTTTTCGTTGATTCTAAAGCAAAACGTTCTTCTGCGATGACCAAATATTCATCAATTCCACGAATAAAGACAATCACTGCGCTACGTCTCGATTACCAGTGCCCTCATCCAGGTTTTGAGGTGTTTTAGGGACCCGATTCGGGTTCCTAGAATTGAAAATCGGGTCACTAGAATCAGAGAAATCGGGTTCCTACAGGTCCATACCGGGTATCTAACATTTTTCTTAAAAAACCTGCTCTCGTCCATTGTTAAAGAAAACCTCAAATCTTTGCTCGTGTGTTGCGGCACACCGTAGACTTTTTTGATAATGAAATAGTGTCTAAGCTACTTTTCATTCCAGGCTACAGGACACTTGCACAATCCAACAAACACTGTTCAACAAACTCGCCATCGGAAAATGACTTGTACACAAGCTGAGTATCGGCTGCAAACCTTACGAAGCAAATGCAATTTGTCTTTTTTTATCTCTGGCCAACATTGCATCGTAACGTAAAATGTTCCCCTCAACAGAATAACTTGTGTTACAAAGTGATTTACACTGAACGCCCAGCGCTAATAACAAGATAATCGGTTCAAGAAAACCAGGAAAATGTTGCCGTTTCTTGGCTGGCATACGCTGTCTATGGTTACTTTGCAATTGTAACGAAAGGAGCATAAACACGCGGTTTTCAGTCAATGTTAATTTAAAGCGGGGTTCACCAAACTACGGCCCGCTGGTCAAATCGGGCCTACCAAGCCATTTCATCAGGCCCGCAAAGACACCTCATCAATAATGAAAAAAAAAATTACAAAAAATTTGTTCATTAGGTATAATGTAACATATCCCGAAACAATGGCATTAAGTAAGACGTTTACGTGAATGTCAGTTAGCTAAATGTTACTGCGCTGCAGGCTGGCCTAACCTCAGCTAATATGTTGCCGCAATCTAAGGTCTCTACATTCCAGCTGAAGCCTGATTTTCCCACAATGCCAAAATCCAAGAAGGAATTTCACCATTTCTCTTTATAAATATACTTTTATTATTAAACGATATTCCTGTTTTGACATTCTTTTATTTTCTATCAGGAGTTCATATTCTGCCGTCGAACTGTTGTGTAATAGCTTGTGTGGCCTTCGGAAAAATATTTAGAGGCAAATGTTCAAGATTTTCACACGCTCCATGAGGGTTCAATGTTATTTCATCAGACCTCCACTCTCTAATTCAGACAAAAAAACTCATCCACTCACCTTCATGTTGCAAAACTGTGATACAGGCCCACTGAGGACTCATGGATGGTAGTGGCAACAAAGCTAAAATTTGATTTTCGTTTTGAAGGCTTTTGGAATCTTGCGTCAGTTATGAGTTTTCCATGTGGCATTTCTGTTTTCACTGCCGCCTTTCAAAGCTGCCATCAAGCAGTGAAGCAAAAAACTTGCAACAGAAACCGCTTAGTTTGTACAGTGATTGATTGATTCACATGACTCAGCTAATGATCAGAAAGAATCTAAAAGCCATCATGCAAAGAAGTAACCAAATTAGAATATATGAAAACACATTGGCAAGAGAATTGATCAAGGTAAACGAAGATTGTCACAGAGTCATGTAGGATTGGTGACCGATTATGGTGGTCATCTAGTCAAACAACCCCGCTTGAAAGTTATTCACAAGTGTTAGAAAATACCAGTTGAAAATAAAATCAGCACAAATCTTGAACAAATTGATTGAAACAAAGCATGTTTCCAATAGAAAATCCTATTCCCTGTACCCGCAGGCCATTATGAAGTATGTATAGGCATTATGATGTTTGCTGTTGATGAATAGGCAGTTTTATCAGTTGGCTTCTGCTTCATGGACGGTATCAGTCACCAGTTCTTTCAATCCACTGCTTGCCCGCTATAGATCTCTGGGCAGGTATTAAGCAACCATTCGATTGTCTCGTCATCCAGAACCGTCAGGTCATGCAGTCGAGCACTCCACGAGGAGGTCGATGGACTGGACAATTGAGGACAGCACGGTAAACGGTTTGTTTTGCGTCGCACTCACATCAGTTGGCTGTTGCAATACCATTGTGTCAGGCGCTATTGCATCAGATTTAAAAAACCTTATATTTTGAATCAACCGTGAAATAGTCGCAAATCAACCGCCGTACAAAATGGACATGACACCCAGGAAACATACGAAGATCGCATCTTTGCACGAACACACAGCTAAGACGAATAGAGATTGCAGTGGTTGGTGTGAGTCTTGCAACTGTCAGCCGTGTCATCAAGTTGAAGCAGGACACTGAAACGGTTTCTCCTAAACGTAAAATGTGGTAAGAGGAAAACCACTCCAAGAGACGATGCTTATAAGCCAGAAGACCAGTGAAAAAACAGCTTTCAATCAAACCAATAAAAGAAAAATTATACAAGTTGGCAAAAAAGTACCAAGACTGGACAATAGAACAGTGAGGAAAGGTGATTTTCAGAAATGAAAGCAATTTCTTTTACAGGGTCAGAGAAGTGAGCACGTTAATCGTGATTCCTACAAACCAGTTTGTTGAGCACCAGCAGAAAAAGATGTTTTGGGGATACTTCGGTTACTGCTGTGTCGGAAGCCTTCAGCCAATCAAAGACATGATGCGCCCGCCAAAGTATATTGAAGTTCTTCGACGAAGAGTTCTGGAAAAGAGATATCTTGACGGTTCCGGCATTTTCAGCAGGATCGTGCCCCCTGTCACACATGGAACATTGTGAAAAATTTCATGACAGAGAAGAATATACCGATACTTGATAGGCCCGGGGATTTTCCGGATGTCAACGCAATTGAGAATTTTGGGGCCAATGTAAAAGTCGACTTCCTGTTGTGCAAACAGTGGCGTAACAACTAACAAAGGATAAAAAGGACATCCGTCCCCGGAATTTCAGAGGCTACAAACTGAGGTACGAATGCCACATAATAATTACAAAATGTCATATATCAGTGGACACCAATAAGTACGACTTACAAAATGTCGAATGCCAGCCGCTGCTACCCACTTGCGAAATCTCAACGAGATCACCATAGAGATTCTTTCTCCAGCAGATATGAACATGGTCTTGGATTTTGATTCAAATCATGCCGCAGGTTAGTTTTTGATGGATTTAGATTTTATCATTTCTGCCTAAACGGATTTGGATTTGATAACTTTGTTTTGAACATCTTTGCAACGTTAAGCTAGTTTCGGGACTACAGATTGCTGTATTTATTTTCTAAAGTTTGATTCAGTGAGTTTCTCATACCCGTCGGGATTGCAGTATGTAGGCTACATCGTGTTTGTTTAAATTTTCAGCCTTAACTATAACCAGTGATACAGTTCTGCTCTCTTATGCTTCATGCCATCAAAATTACAGAATAAATGTGCCTTTCATCGGTCCAGCGCTTTTTTTAGTCGTGATTGTTATATGCACAGCATTACCGACAGCCTGAACTGAAAATTTAGCACAGTTCATCATTATTTACTCTATATGTATAGGCTAGCCTAGTGCTAACGATCCGCTTGTGTTATTTACCTCATTTTCTGTCTGGTGTGATATCTTCCACGCTAGTATGAGTTTAAATTAGCGCCTCATTGCATTGCTGTCAAAAATCATAACCTTGACATTTTTGAAGTGACAATAATCACAATGTTGTGAGCCAAAGGTCAGTGGCAGAGTTATAGGTCGGGCCGGGTTTTTGGTCGTGTTCGGGCTTAAGTTTATCGAAATATTTCGGGCCTGCATACAAAACTTTTTTATAACATTCAGTGTAACGATTTTTTTCTTTCCTGAAGTACATTTTTTGTGCTCACCGCGGTGACTTCTGTAAGTGAAGTGATTGCGATGTTTATTCAGGTAATTCTATTTGCAAACACAGCTGCGTTCCTTTGTTCTCTGATGGGATTAGTCTCACACTGATTTTGAGAAGGCGACAGCGGTGAGGAAATTAGCACGAGATGGCGTTGCGTTGAAAAGATCAATCACTTACGCGATTCTTGGCTTATTTTAGGAAACGATGATCTACAAACCGGCTTTTCATGCCAAAAGCGCTATCATGGATAGTTTCTTTCATGCCTAGAGCGCTATCTTAGATAATATTCTATATTCCTAGAGCGCTATCGTGGATAATTTCTCTTTTACTTGAGAAGCTGTACACTCCGCAGTATTATCGTTGACTAACAAGCTACGTTTTTGCTCGTTAAAGCATATATTTTGGTCAAGGTGGTTGCTAGTTTGGGTGTGATAAAACCGTGTAGCAATACCGGTACAATACACATTATGAAACCCCGCACATGGGCATATCTTGGCTCACTTGGTAAATTTGGCTTTCGGACCTAAACCGGGCTTCAAACTTAATTGTCGGTCTCGGGCTGGATTCGGCTTTTAAATTAAGGCCCCCTTTGAGAGCAAATTATCTTCAGCTTGAAGTTGCTGTTGAGGGCCCCTTTGAAAGCAAAGCACCAACACATTACAGTTTCTGTAGGGGGCCCCTTTGAAAGCAGATTGCTTGCTTATGATCTGCTTTGTAGTACATTATATAAGTGAATACAAAGTTCTTCATAAAAAATAAGGACATTTTACGCGCGCAACACCTCAATTGGGGCCCCCAAAAAGGGGAGGCCCGAGGCAAGTGCCTCGCTTGCCTCCCCTTACACACCACTACTGACTATAACATTTGCAAGATTCTAATTTCAACTGTACAAAATCGTTGAGTATACTAGTTATACCTGTGGATTTTTCAGTTACTGCTACATGCGTTTTATATTAATTCAACCTATGAACTGAGCACCTCCACGGACAAGATTGCTTCTTAAGGTGATGCATGAGATCTATTCAAATCATATCCGTTTTTTTTCGGAAATAATTCATAAATTTGCAGCAGCAAAGACAAGCAAACTCCTTTTGAAGCTTTTTCTGTTAACTTTTCAGGGTATCACATCCAGAAAAATTTAAGATTTTGCAATTTCATGTTTGTAGTTTTGCATGAAACCATTTGCCTTCAGTTTTTCATATGCATTCTTCTGTCTGTCCTATTTTTGTATAGCCTACACAGTATGTGAGTCTGCCCAGTCCTTCATTACGTTCTGAAACTCAAAAACAATGAGAGTGCATGCTCCAAAATCCTCTACAGCTTGCACCAGCGGCGATTATGACTAGTTCTGACGAGAGAGGGGAACAAGCGCGTGCGCTGCATTCGGGATCTTGAAAAGCTACTGACAAACCCTTGCTTTAGAAACGAAAGTGTACAGTAATTCTGGCCAATTTTATGAGTTATCAAAAATAATTTGTGCCCATAAAATTCTGTCATTGAAATTCATATAGATGATCAGGGAACTGTTTGGTTAGTTTTTACAGTTTCTTTCACTATTTGATGCAATTCTAACGTATTATCGCAGTCTGGAATGACGCAATACAACGGTTTGAATGTTCAATCGTGACCGAAATTTCAAAGTGGGAATAGCTTCATTCGTAACGATTAGGTTCTTAACTCTACGGTAGTTAATGATTTCCTGGATTTAAAATCCTGACGTCAATTAATTGACGTCAGAGTCATATGAAGTTTTCAGATCGGTTTAGAACAATTAATTTACTATACGCGGGGCCCAGCAAATAAGCTTTCTCCGCCCCTTCACTCCCAACTCACTCTTCGCACCTATGTTCGCGGACGTACGGGCTGAAACTGATTTTATCTCCGGGCATGTGAATCCATAAATACGCCATTGCGTACAGGCTATACGACCATGGAAAAGCTCATTCAGGCGCTGATTCAAGTATGGCAGAGGGATCCGCAAATTTGTCAGTGACTGTCGAAAGCTATTATATTCTATGTCAAACCGCGTTAACATGCTCCTCAAACATGGAGGTCATATTCGTCGCTAACGTGCCTGTATGTGACCTTTTATAGACAACTACCAGCTAAAACAAAAATGAGTTGATGTTGAGCTTATATTCGTAAGTATTCTCAAATAATTCGCACAAGCGTGTAGTTAAAAAACTAACACAAAATGCGAAGAAAAGTTACGGATGATGAGAGTATGCTTATGTACTGTACACAAATGAGTGGATCTAGTCAATTTGGGGAAATTTGGTGTGAAAAAAAAGGGTTATACACCTAGGAAAAAAACAAATAGATGAAATAAAAAAATTAGGAGTGAAATTTTATCCTTGGTAATGGGATGTTCACAGGAAAGAATAACAAAGAATACAAATGTATTAAGAAAAACTTTCCATTACTCAATTACTGTAACCAGAAAATGCAGCATTTTATTTCTCATGGATTGAAATCTTACTAAATATAGAATTATTATGTAACCTTTTCATGTTAGAGGTGTTCCTTAAAGTTCCATTTGAATGTAAGGTAGCGAAATGCTTATTTTTGGGTCAACAAATTTTAGGGAACACTCCTTGAAGATGAGCTACCTACCAGGTAAAAACAGGTTATTACAAATGGACAGTCATGTGGAGTGAAAATGAATAGTTCTGATAGGAATGAATAAGTCATAAAAATGGTTTGGAAACAATTTGTTGCGACACGAATGCATGAATTTACCTGCTGAGAAGGTATAAAGTTTCGGAAGGCATCTGATGTTTGAGGATCATCCATTGAAGCAAAACGTGCATTTGCCTCGCGTTTTTTTCGAACCAAATGCCTCTCGTTTTTTTTTCGAACCAATTTGCCTCGCGTTTTTTCGAACCGACTGTTTTCATTGAATTTATAAAATTTGCTTTTGGTGAAGTTCCAAGCTGCTACTTCGGATCAAAGCCACCACTTCCTGGTCAAACTTTCCTGCAAAAGCTCTTGTGAATATCTCGATGCTGCAAGAATATGTACAGATTGGACTTTTGATGAATTGACAAGACTGATTTTGTACTCACCAGCCGGGTAATGGGAAAACATTATAGCTCTGCATAACGGTGGTCGAAACCGCCACAATGCAGTGCATGTTTTATCATATCTTGTTTAATCGCTTAGCGACTTAGATGTTTTCCAAGGATCAGGTGGAGTGACTACTTCTTCAACTTGGTGCCATCTTGGTGTGGAGCCAGCGGAGAATGCTGTTGACTTTTGAGTTATTTAACCAGTTCTCCTTGGGCAGCTGCCCCCGCGATCTCCTCCAGGGTAAAAGCGGGCGCGAAAATGAAGAAATAAAAACCCATCTCTAAGCCATGGTCAACCTCGTTTTTTATGTATGATGATTGAGAACTGATTTAACCGCTGCTCTATCATAATTTCTCCGATTGCATACCGGTGATGGATATTTATGGTGTATATGGCAACCTTAGTAGCGTAACTATGGGCGAATTGTACACTTCATTTAGTCTGATCCGAGATATTCGACATCGACATTCAGGACATTTCTATATTACTTCAAACTAGCTTTGAATCTACTAGATTTGCTACAGTAGTCACTCGTCCGACAAGCAAGAAACAGTTCAGGTCGGAAAAGTTATAACCATCCAATTTATTCAACGTGTGCTTTTACTTTTCATAAAAACACATCGTTGCAATAATCAGTGCAACCTGGCGTTGCTTGTTATGTCGAACAGTTGTGTTCAAGTACCGTCCAGGAATGCTTCAATGGCGAGGGCGGCTTGGGTTGTAGTCGAAGAACATCATGTTCTGCGAAAATCAGGACAGATGATCAATTGGTTGTATGACTCAGGTAACAGACGCAATAACGAAGAGCCATCGCGTAATAAAGAGACTAATTTTCAGTTAAACATTAGAATATAAATGAAAATACAAAGGAATGATAACTGATCATTGTGAACGAGTGGCACTGTGTCATATAGGATTGGTGAAGGACCATGGCGGACATCCGGTCGTCCAATCGTATCATTTTTGGAAAAGTTTTAAAAAACAGCACTTGGAGATTAAAGTTAGGAAAAACAACCGAACATGTTGAAATTTACAGATGAAGCGCATGCTTATCTACAAAAAGCAGTGGATCAAATTAATTTGAGCAAATTGTGTGGTTGTAAGATCAAAACGAAGTAAAAATAAAATCTTATTTCACAATGCAGAATTTTAAGGAGGCTGCAATTTCAGCCGCCGATCGAATGATTGAAGCATTGGAACACGAAAAGCGAAGTCTAAATCATAAAATCTTTTCCCGTGAACGGACTTTAATACATGTTTCAGTTCCAGTGTCTCACATCAATTCTAGTCTCCTATCACTGAGAAAGTCGAAAGAGCGGGTGTGGAACAATTTTTTTTTTGGAAATTACTTTGTTGTTCACCCATGCCCGCAAAGCGACCTTTGTGTATATAAATACGTCAAGTACTTTCAGCATGACATCACCAAAACAAGCATGCATAAAACGCCTGATTTCTTACTATCAGGAATGCGGCGGCCACAAGCACTGCTCTCATCGTCACATCTAGATTGTTAGGAACTGAAAAAGACCACGTGGTTAGTGAATGTAGTTCAAAAATTTACAATAATTTAAATTTACAATAATTAAATTTATCAAACTTTCGCAAAATACAGCGGTACTTTTCTTGCAAAGCAAGAATCACAATCAACGTGAATGTATTCTGTGCTCTCATGATCAACCAGCTGGCTGGTTGATCACAAGAATGTGCCTCATAATGTCGGCAGTTTTTCATTCCTTGTGAGTGCAGCTTAGGCATTTGGAACTGTTTCTGAAGGAAGAATGACGGGTTGCGGCCTGGTATTATAGAAATTGAAAACTTATTGCAAACGTAGGTAGTTGGAGCAGAATTTCCATAATTGCACTCTTTTTGATACTATTGCGACATGCAAATTTCCATGTAACTTATCACGTTCTGTGCAATGTGCAGCTATTGAAGGTATTGAAAACAGGCAGCTTTTGTTGCCATGAAAATAAAACCTACAACCAGGCTTATTGTGGAAGACATCTATGCAAATGTATTGAGCCTTCAACATATAAGTTAACAAAACAGGCTCAGCCATCGCATCGAGTACAGCGCACGTTGTGTTAAATTGCTGTTATTTGGTTATTTCTGCTCCGCATGCACAACTGTTGCATTGGAGGAGTTGTACAATCGGTGGGCCACGAACTGTAATAATTGGGTCACATGATTGAAAAAGTTAAAAGAATCCCTGTGACCTACCTAATGTTAGGACAACAGATGACTGCATATTGAGACCTGCTGTCTAGGGTAATGCACCTTTGTGATTGCAGCAAAAAGCTTATGAGTGCAGCTGTCACGCTAATCATTCTTATCAAACTAGGTCGAGGGTTGTTTTCTTACTTTCGTAGTAAGTTAAAAATTACTAAAATTTTATAATAAAACTCATATAATAATTCTCAGGCAACAACGTGACCGCTGTAAGAACTTAATGTATTCGATTTGCTGAGAAATGCTATGTTTATAAAGAAACGTTTACGGTCAACTCTTTTAATGTTAAATTTTTGCAGCATCAAAGCCATGCAAACGCGCAAACCCAATATTTAGTGTTCAACGCCTTGAGAAACACATGAGAATCCCAAACGCAAAAGGTAACAACAAAAAGCTCGGTAAAGAATCCAAGGTGAAGCAAACGCCAGCGTAGAATTAAGCAGCTCTTAATTCTGCGCCTGCCTTTGCGTCACCTTCAAAAGATGCATTACCAGCATGAGGTTGTTAAATTGTGTGCCATGACCGTGCTATTAGTTGCATTTTGCAACGTTTTCACTTCATATGAAACGCGCTAGACTTCGCATGCATCACAGTGACAGTGAACACACAATACATCAATGAATACGAGCATATATACATGGCGGTATTAGAAGAGTATGCGCTTGATGGCTTTCATACATTAACTTGATAGCACACAAGCATAAAATGCATACGAATGAATAACGCCATCACGATTATTGGAATGTTGTGCTGCCTTTCCCCAAGTACACCGATTTATAAAATGCACCGGAGAGTGGGAGGCTGCGAAGGAACAGGGGTCATTTAGGCTTTAGACCTCCCAAAAAGACCATGGAAATGAAAATGCTAATCTAATCTAATCTACGGGGCAAGATAGAGCAAGCAAATTTAATTGTTTTAGATTTGCAATTTTACGCGCATCCACTTACATTTCACATATAATTCCTTGAAGGCTTCTGATGCATTTCCCGAATAGTGCATTGTTATGCTGCCCACCGATCGTTGCCTATGGCCAATGGTAACAATGTCGAACAATTGATCCTGAAAGACTGTTGGACCAATGCAAAAGTTCTGCGGTCCTTTGATCGCAAGAACTTCATGACCGGCGGCGTCATGCACAGAATATTGTGGGTAACACCACGATTTTCTGCAAGTATCAGAAAAATTGTCGAAAAAAATTCAAATCTCATTTATGACACAAGAATCTATGGGTTTGTGAAAGAAATGACTTATGGCCCTGGTTTGATTTGACATTTCATTACTTCGTAATGAATTCGCTGTTTGTTTATTTTGACTGGATGTTTTTATATCATTATCAGCTGCGTGAGAATCCCTGCTGGTGCTACTGTGTGTAATTACTAGTTGTAAATCATGCTGTACAGCACCGCCACGAATCTTGAAAGCGGAACAAACTTCACTTCTTATAATCGGCAATACGCATCCAAAGATATTTCAAAAATATTGCCGCAACCCCTGGTAACTTGAGACTTGCACTCAATTGAACTTCCTTCTTACTTTGCGCCACTTTGCCAATTCAGTTGTATTTCGTTATTCCAACAAACTATTGCTCAGATTGTAAGAATCTAAGGGCAGACATGACCGCCTTTTCCACCTGTTTGAGGTGTTATTTGGAACATATAGGGTCAAACGGTGTCGGTGACTTAAACAAGTTTGCCGTAGCCAAAATACGTTGATACCAAACAGCTTCAGCTTACAATTGCTTCACCGTTCCAATCAAATGTCCAACCGGTACTTCGACGTCAACAGAGTACAAGCAGCTGTTAAACCAGGAGCAGCCGCAGAAACCACCGCAAGTCTGATAAGGACGAGTGACCCGCATCACCTCCTGAGATATACACAATGAAACAGGATTGTAAGCAATAAAATACTGTACTTATGCACAAGAGCAAAAGTTATAAACGTCGAACTCTTGAATTACAACCTCCTTCATGAAATCCAAAAATTAAAAAATCCGTACTTGTGGAAATNCAATAAATTTATAGACAAGCCGAATATGCAAGGCCAAGTTGAAGGAATAGAATAACTTGCATATATTGTGAAAAGGAATGATGAAAACGTTTGAGAACATCCAACAAGAAAGGTTAGAAAGGCAAAGTGAAGCAAATTTGACTTTGCGTTTGAAACATCCAAAGATTTATTTTATAAGCTACAACGCCGAGTGCAGTCAAAACCGGTGAATATCAATTTAATGCAAAAGTTACATGCGCCATCACGTGATCAGATGCAATGCATCGTTGAAAACCATTGCTGCTAGTATAAGGCGGAACAAATGAATTCAAGACTCTTGCAGCACAACAGAATTTATCCTTCTACCGGAAAGGAATTCATCTCATGCAAACAAAGTCCTTCTTCAGGTGGTTACTTATATCTTGTTTAGTTGCCTACGTTTCGCCCAGCTGTTTGGGTGTTAACGCGATCACCAAAGAAACTATCGTAATTGTTGAGAATTCTGTTGGCAAATGAGCTAACGTGGTAGCGGAAAAGACAGAAAGTTCGTACCTGTTGGTACTTATTCATGAAATGCATCACGAAAGGTTCGTTCCGATCACCGCTGCCCTGCATCACAGTTGGCTCTGGTACAAAAAATAATTTGTAAACCACCACAAAATATCTGAGAAGTCATGTGTAACTGAGAGAAAACGTTCCCAATATTTTCCCAAAGTTTCCACAAATGTGTTGATGGCAATCAAACTCTTCAGTGTCAGAACAAAGGCGTCTGAAAGAACGTTTACCCAGGAGTACGATTGCGAAGACCGGTAACGAGCCCCACTAGCTTCTGCGGCCATCCTATGCTAAGTAATCAGAATATAGGTAAAACCGAAATTCTCAGGCTTTTAAACAGTAGGCTACAGTTAAATCAAAATCAGCAACAGATTAATTTCTAATGCACTTAAAACCACAAAAACACATGATTATTTATTTGTTTTTGCTATGCTGTCGATAAGATTCAGTGTGGTCAACTAGTTTTCATCGATCTACGGGCCATTTTACAAAAACATGACAGCTAGCGGGCCACTTCTAACCAAATGTATGAAGAGATTCAAAAGATTGCAATTGAAAACGTTAGTTACAAATCTCTAGTTTGTACCTCAGGTGCGCGCTAACACTTTGTTTTGCATGATCTACAGTAGCTCTTTATAACTCAATCCTACCACAGCATGGTTTGTAAAATGTTGATTTTGATTTTTAAAAACAATCATATCTACAGAGCAAGAGGAAATGTTTTCAACCTAGGAATGATCTTCGAACATAAATGAAATTAAAGCTCCTTGTTGGTAGAAGCAACAACTTGCAAGCTTACCTTGAAGCGCGATGTAACACAGTTGATCCCTCATGTTTTTGACATCAAAGCTTTTTTTCACAGAGAACCGTGGACGCATTTCTTTGAAAACTAAAAAACGTACAAAAAGGGGTCATGTTCAGCACGAGCATATAATGAAAAACAGTGTTATGTATATGACGACTTGTTGCGATCACGTGGTAGAACTGTACCATTGCGACTACTTTACTAGCACAGGAGAAAAAAACTTAAAATCTTAATACACACAAGACAGACAAATACAAAACTCACAAAGACAGCTATCGTAAACAAGATGTTAAGCTCAGAACGAGTTATTTAATTGATGAACAATAAAGGTGTCGTTACTCCTTCGTCGCGCACAGGAAAGCAATGCAAAGTATCCTCACTTAACAGTCATACAGCGAAACAATTGAGATTGACAGTTTTTTTACTATGCAACATCCCATTGCAAGCCAAACCACCGAAAGGAAGTTGGTATAACTAACAAACATCTGGTTAATATTTAGAGCTCAAAATACTCACGTCCCAGTGCCAATGTATTCAGTCTTTCATGAATACGAACTTGGTCCAAGTTGTCAAGCCATTCAAGTCCGGGGGGACAGGCTCGAAAAGATTGGGGGTGCGGCATCCACACAGTTTCGAAGGGGTTCACTTCAATGTTGCTCTGTTGAACCTGAAACGGGCGATATGGTGGTTTACGGAGCAACTCAAGACCGCAACCACCTAATATTTTCGGGGGAGGTGGCAAAACGATTGCAACTTCTACCACTTCGAACGTAAAACTTCAACACGTTTGAAACTTTCGGGGGTAATTTCCCGGTTGTGGGCTTTGAAAACAACTGAAAACGTGAGGCGTGCAAGGCGAAAATTAGAAAAAATATTTAAAATCTACAGTTGCTTTATTAGAGTGTTATATGCATCTTTCAGAAATGCCTTGCGTGACAAAAATCCAGTATGCTGAATGTGGCATAACATTAGCATTTTTAAAGGAAAGTGTTTATTATAAAAATAAACATGCAAATCGAAGCGAGATTACGTCACAAGTCCATATTGTTAGTAGCATAGGGTTATTCTTTTCGGAAAAGCTCATCTTCGGTGATTATTTCTTGAATAATATTCTCGGTGTATGTATAACTGCAGAAAATGTATTGCTGTGTTCCCCGATTATTTTGCGCTTCCCGCTCTACGTTTCTGTAAAGCTGTGTTTACTAGCAGTTTACTTGGTTAAGACTTTGAACGATTCGCGTAATAAAACTTAACAGAAACTTTTTTTAACAGAGCTTTATGGTGACAACATACTGCGGCATAACCAAGCAACGCTAAGTGATTGAATACCAAGTTTGTAAATACCACCTATAAAATCAGCTCTTTGCTAATGGGAAAACTTTAACCTACCTGCTGCATCTTGAAGGTCAACCGGATCTTACTGCAGTTTGTTTCACTCTTTTAAAACTAGTGGCTTACACGACTATGCTGTGGCTATAGTAGGTACCTTACCTGTGAAAAACAAGTTCAGGATATCACGACAGGGGCGAAAAAATCGCCATCGCGGAACATGGTTCCACTGTGATCTCACAGGTGGACAAAGCAGTTCCGAAAACGCGCCATTAAAAACATTCACAGCCCATTCAAATGTGGGAAACCAATTTGGGTACTTGTAATGTGCTAAGTGCAGTTTGTTTTGGGTGTTTCTAGAATTGTAAACGCTTTACGTTATGGAAAGTGTATATTTGCGTCGTGGATGACACCCTGTGACAGGGTGGAGTCAAGTCGTGTAAGGAGCTTGAGGTTTTTGGGTGGAGTCGGACTACGGATGTCCAATTGGATCATTTACTGCACTCCTAAATTGGGAGTTCCTGTTGAAATGGTACAGCTTCTTTTGAAACTTTGTTGAAAGAGATTTCGTGCCGTGCACCACGATTTCCATTGATTCTAGCAGCCATACTCCATTTCCTTCATGTTTTAAAAAGTCGGAAATTTAGAAAGGTCGGAGTCGGGAAGTCGGAAAATTTGGAAAGGTCCGAGTTGAAGTGGGATATTTTACCTAAGAATCCGCAACCCTACCTTGTGAGGCAAAGTTATGTAACGCCAACTAAATTGGCACAATTCGACAGCCTGGTACACGTTCCACCTGTTGCGCACAAACCAGACCGCAGTTGCTCATAGGAGAGCGGGCCCGGTATAGGCCGCCGATACATCTGTCGACAATGTGAATGAAAACAGAGCTATAAACGCTGGGGCAACAACTCTACCACGTTGTTCTGCACGTTGCTGAATTTGCCGAACCATCGTCTGAACAGTTTTGCGTATTTGTTTTCTTTGCGCTCGGAAAGATTGTGGGTCCCTATATTCAGACGACTCGAGCGCGTCCTCATCCACTACAGAGCGTGATGTGCAACGAGTTTCTATATTCGGAACAAGATAGTAGCAAATAATGGAACATCTTCACAATACAATAAAGACGTGGGGCTAACCACAGAACTACAAAACATTGAATGAAACAAACACTATTTAGAGCACAAAAGCAAAACTGTACGGCAAATAGGTCCTCTCTCATAGAACTGCTCGACAATTAATCTTCGATGACTAAAGAATCTAGAATCAACTTATCTGAAGGCAAATACTAAACATACATCTCACTCCTAAACAACTAGATCGGTGCAGTAACTCTTAAAACACAAGACACGTTCGAACATTATTATTATTATTATGAGGGGGGAACTGCACTGTATGACCGCGAGGTCTTGCAGTGCCAGGGCAGGAGTAAAGAGAATCTATACGCGTATGCCTGACTCTCGCACAAAAGCTTCCACATGCTTCGCAGCAGCTGTGCTACATAGGATTTCTGGGATGGAAAAATGTATACCAAGATCTTCGACTGCGTGTTTCAGACGTCGTCGCGCCTCTGAGAATTTGGTACAAACTTCAGTAACGTGTTCTACAGTTTCTGGTATTTCACACCGGTCGCAGAGCTCGTCAGGATGAAGACCAATACGTGACATATGATGATATAGTTGACAGTGACCGGTGCACAAACGAAAGATTATAGTAGAGAGGGAGTGGGTCGACAGAGAGGACCGCAGCAGGGCAGGAAAGATAAGCTTGGTATGCATTTCCTCTTGTATCGGCCTGGTATTGAATTTCCCTCGCGTGGAAAGAGTGCTGGTACAAGTATGGCAGCATATCAGTAAAATTCAATCGGGTACTTACCCGTTTGTAGGGAACACATTTGGGTGGATTGGATGATGGTTTGGCAGCGGAGAGTTTTGCCAATTGATCAGCAATTTCATTTCCTGGGATGTTTTGGTGGCCCAGAACCCAAAGGAAACGGACCTCGTATCCCGAAGCTGAGAGTGTGAAATAGAGGGCATTTTATTTGCGAAACTATGCCTTTTCTAGTTCCAATGAGTGATCGATTGTAAGGAGCTGAAACTATCTGTGACACCAACTACCTTAATAATTTTTAAAGAGAATGCCAGGTACAATGCGTGAAGAATGGCGAAGAGCTCAGATGTGATGGAGGAGGAGAATTTACTTATTGTAATAGAATATCGTAGGTTCCTATCCGCTATGTATATACCGCAACCGGCTCGTTCAGAGGTTTTTGATCCGTCTGTATAGATTTTAACAAA